>Ga0123339_10000234_pt1 | contig 49970 bp, 37 predicted proteins | sample lystaG_FD_89956 | JGI IMG/M metagenome (GOLD analysis project Ga0123339, IMG submission 89956) | Glacier valley bacterial and archeal communities from Borup Fiord, Nunavut, Canada, to study Microbial Dark Matter (Phase II) -... | ecosystem: Environmental > Aquatic > Freshwater > Ice > Glacier ...
GAAGCGCTCTCACGGTTTGTAATCGATTTTGTAATCTTTAATTGTCTCATATACCCTTCAAAAAAATAGCGTGCAAATATATACTTTTGAGGTCAATAATTCAAATGGAATTTTCATAAAGGGATAATGTTGTCAATTAGTTAATCACTGCCTATGTATTATTTTGAATTGATTCCCAAAACATAGTAAGCTCCCTCTCCATTTGGATAAATTCCTTCAACCAATATTCCGCCTTGTGAGTTTTTAATTATATGTGTTAAATCTTTAATTCCAGAAATAGGAATCTTGTTCACCTGGGTAATAATAAATCCTTTTTTTATTCCTGCATCTTTGAATTTACCGTTATCAAGTCCCGAGACTTTAATTCCTTCACTGATTCCTAATTCTTGCTTTTCCCGGTCAGAAACAGCATCAAATTTCGCACCAAAAAAATCATCAGAACTTTCACCCTTCACAATTTCCATATTTCCATTTCTGTTACGTAGAGTTACGTTAAATGGTTTCACTTTATTATCTCTTTTTACTAAAACGACCACTTTATCTCCCGGACGGTGTTTACTTATTTGCTCCTGAAGCTGGGCTGTTGAATTTACTTCCACTCCATCTACGCTGATAATGATATCGTTGTCTTTAATCCCAGCCAATGCAGCAGCACCTCCAGGATTAACAGTGCCAACAAAGACACCTTCAATTTTATCCAAATTATATTTTTTTGCGACCTCTGCATTGACATCTCCAATATTGACGTTCAGCAAAGCACGTTGCACATCGCCGTATTGCTTTAAATCGTTCACCACTTTTTGTACAATATTCGATGGAATAGCAAAAGAATACCCGCTGTATGAACCTGTTTGTGATGCTATTGCCGTATTGATGCCAACCAGTTCACCACGAATATTGACCAAGGCGCCACCACTATTTCCAGGATTTACGGCAGCATCAGTTTGAATAAAAGATTCAATTTTCATCTGGTCTGTATTGATACCGATGTCGCGGCTTTTAGCACTAACAATACCTGCAGTAACCGTTGATGTGAGATTAAAGGGATTACCAACAGCCAAAACCCATTCACCGAGCTTAAGGTCATCAGAATTGCCAAATTTGCATACAGGTAAATCGGTAGCCCCGATCTTTATCACCGCAATGTCGGTAGAAGGATCGGAACCAATAAGCTTGGCCTTAAATTCACGTTTGTCATTCAATACCACAGTTATTTCATCAGCATCCTCAACAACATGGTTGTTGGTAACAATTAAACCATCGGGAGAAATAATAACCCCGGAACCAACACCCTGTCTAATAGGCATTTGTTGCGGATGATTCATTCCATTTCCAAAGAACCAGTCGTAAACATTACCCGAACCCTCAAGCTGCCCCTTCTGAGTAACAGTAATATGCACCACTGCATGGACAGAGCTAGCTGCAGCTAAAGTTAAATCGGGCAACTCACCCGAACTCATTGTTGGTAAATTAGCATATTTCATTTGCTGATCCTGCTGCACTGTTACAATCTTTGGATCATCAAAATAATGTGTGTATACCCATAGGGTAATAAAACTGCCAATAAAAGCAACCAACAACGTAAATGATACTTTTTTTAAATTGTTCATCTTTTTTACTTTTTTGTTGTTAGAAATCTTTGACTTTTTTAATAGATTTACACTTTGAAATAACGCATCAAAATCATTAGTGTTTTGCCATTTGATATTAGTTTTAAATGTTTAACAGTTTTTAACAACAACTTATACAAAGATAACTTTATTACGTTAACAACATCATTTAATAACCACAAAGATCAGGCCTTTTAGTACATATACAGACAAATTTTCAGACCTCCTCAAAAAGGCCATTGCCACATTTAATTTTGCTTTAATTTATACGGACTTCGATTATTGTTGCTGTCAAATTGTCATTTATTTGACTCTGCTTATGTAAGATAATTAACTCTCGCGTTTGGGAACTTCAAACCATTTATTGGTAGCTTCTTCGGGTAGGTAATTCTGAATATAGTCCATTGCTTCAAGGGCATTTTCAGCAATATAATACAATTTGCGGTAGCTTTCCTTTGCAAACTTTTCATCGTAAGATTTTTCAAACTGACGAAACAGGTCATCATAAAAACCATTTGTATTGATAAATACAATTGCTTTGTTATGATAACCCAGTTGTTTTAATGTTATTACTTCCAAAATTTCCTCCAGTGTCCCAAAACCTCCAGCCAGTGCGATAAAGGAATCTGAAAGTTCTCTCATTTTAGCCTTTCGCTCCATCATATCGCCTGAAATAATGATTTCATGAGCATGTAAAGATACCAGATTAAAGTCACGTAATTTGGCAGGAATGATACCAATAGTTCTTGCGCCGCATAGTCCAGCCTCGCGTGTACAGATATCCATCAGCCCCACATTTGAGCCTCCGTTGATTAAGCAAAACTTTGACTTTCCAATCATCCTGGCCAAATTGATGGCCTCGTTCACATACACATCTGCAATTGCATTGCTTGAGGAAGAAAATACACAAATATTCATTTGATTATAATATTAAACATATAGATACATAATCAACATAGGTAAATTTAATGCTACATTTCCTGTATATCTATGTATTTTTTTTCAGATAAAGATAAAAACAACCTATTATGCAAAGAATCCCGGTATGGCTGGGATTCTTTATATTATTATTAAACATCAATTTTTGCATATACGGCATGATCTTCAATGAATTGGCGTCGCGGCGGTACTTCATCCCCCATCAGCATACTGAATATATGATCAGCTTCCGCGGCATTTTCAATGGTTACCTGTCGTAAAGTACGCATCTCAGGATTCATTGTGGTAGTCCACAATTGCTCGGCATTCATTTCACCCAGACCTTTGTAACGCTGTACATGGATGCTTGATTCTTTTCCTTCGCCCCATTCTTCGATCAGTCGGAGACGTTGTTGTTCAGTCCAGCAATACTCTTCACGTTTACCTTTTTTGATCAGATAAAGTGGAGGAGTGGCAATATATACATGACCGCCCTGAATGAGTTCCTGCATAAAACGGAAGAAGAAAGTCATAATTAACGTCGCGATATGGCTACCGTCGACGTCGGCATCGGTCATGATCACTACCTTGTGGTATCTCAGTTTGTCAAGGTTCAAAGCTTTTGAATCATCTTCTGTCCCAATAGTAACTCCAAGGGCAGTATAAATATTCCTGATTTCCTCGTTGTCGTATACCCTGTGAACCATAGCTTTCTCAACATTCAGAATCTTACCACGAAGCGGCAGTATGGCCTGAAAACGTCGGTCACGGCCTTGTTTGGCTGTTCCACCAGCCGAATCTCCCTCGACAAGGAAAATTTCGCACTGTACGGCATCTTTTTCAGAACAGTCGGATAGCTTACCAGGAAGTCCTGCTCCCGAGAGCACATTCTTACGCTGAACAAGTTCCCTTGCCTTACGTGCTGCATGACGCGCCGTTGCAGCCAGAATAACCTTGTTCACGATAGCGCGCGCCGATCGTGGATTTTCTTCCAAATAGTTGGTCAGCATCTCGCTCACTGCCTGATCAACAGGCAAACTAATATCAGAGTTTCCCAGTTTCGTTTTGGTCTGTCCTTCAAACTGAGGTTCGGCTACTTTTACCGAAACTACTGCAGTCAGGCCCTCGCGAAAGTCATCGCCATTGATCTCAAATTTCATTTTTTGAAGCATGCCGCTGCTTTCAGCATAGCTTTTCAAGGTACGGGTCAACCCACGACGGAATCCTGTAAGATGGGTTCCTCCCTCAATGGTATTGATATTGTTGACGTAGGAATGTATATTTTCTGTAAACGATGTGTTGTAGTGAAGTGCTATTTCGACCGGTACACCAGCTTTTTCAGAAGTAATATGAATGGTTTCTTCGGTCAACGGTTCACGTGTTTTATCCAGGTATTCAACAAATTCTTTTAACCCTTCCTTGGAGAAAAATCCTTCTTTTTTAGGTTCTCCATTTTCATTCTTTACCCGTTTATCTGTAATATTTAATTGCAACCCTGCATTCAGAAAAGCAAGTTCACGTAAACGTGCAGCAATAATTTCGAACTTGTATTCAGTAACCAGGAAGATCGAATCATCAGGTTTAAAAGTTACTGTAGTACCCGTGCGGTCAGTTACTCCAACTTCTTTGACTGTGTAAAGCGGTTTTCCCTGGCTGTATTCCTGCTGCCATATTTTACCATCGCGGTGTACTTGAACAGTTAGGTGAATGGAAAGTGCATTTACGCACGAAACACCTACCCCATGTAATCCACCGGATACTTTATAAGTACCCTTATCGAATTTTCCACCTGCATGCAATACGGTCATAACCACTTCAAGTGCTGAACGGTTTTCCTTGGTGTGAAGTTCAGTTGGTATACCACGGCCATCGTCAATAACAGTGACCGAATTGTCTTCATTGATGATCACATCAATATTTTTGCAATAACCAACCATTGCTTCATCTATTGAGTTATCAACCACCTCATAGACCAAATGATGCAATCCCTTTTCATTGACATCACCAATGTACATTGCAGGGCGTTTGCGAACTGCTTCCAAACCTTCGAGTACCTGAATACTGTCGGCATCATAACCGCCATTGTCATTCTGTATTCCCCAATTCTGGGTTTCTTCAACTTCTCTCATTTATCAAATATTTAATTGTCCATAACTTTACTTTTCAACCCGCAATAGAGGGGTTGAAATCAGTTATAGAATTCGATTACTAAACCTGTCTTTTCAAATATTTCATGAGTGGATTGAAATATATGAACTGCTGTTTTTAATAAATTCTTCACTCTATAAAGTGTTTCTTTAAATAGAGGGCAAATATACTAAAAAAGTAGTTACAGCCGACGCCAAAAATGACCAATAAAACGTTAAACTTTTTAACATTTCAGCAACTTAATTATCCCTGAATTTCAGGATATTATAATCTGCGGCGCTTCAAAATGGAATCATTTAAAAAACCAATGCAATCAAGGCTTTTTGTTAGAATAAATAGCTAAGGCCAGCCAGTCCGTTAAACCCTTTATTGGTATATCCCAGCCATTGTTCGTATTTCTGAAACCCAAAATTATTGAGTTTAACGAAGAAACTTAGTTTATCTGTGAACTTATATTCTGCTCCCACATTGAGGTCGATTATAGGATCCATAACCACCTTTCGGGTCGTAGTTGCTGGAAATATAGGATCCATAACAAGGCCATCCCGGCTGCCTACAAAAAAGATGTCAGCATTGAATTTTAACTGATCTGTTGCCTTGTAAATTCCCGAGAAGGTAACTTCGGAAACAGGCATCTGCCATGGCTTTTCAAGGGTAGAAAGTTCATACGAATAGAAGTTCCCTAACAGACGAATAGAAAAATTTTCAGTCACTGTATGGAGCACTTCACCCGATAGTTTTAGAACTTTCACATCATCATACAACACACTGAAAGTATTGTTCAGTCTGCTCGTTGTAGAAAGCGGATTGGTAAAATTGGAACTTTCAAGATAGTAAAAATGCTGATTCTTAATCAACGAATAAGTTGCCTGAGCCACAAAATTAGTCTTTGAACTCAGTTTTCCTTTGAAACCCCCATTCAAAATATAGGCAAATTTGGCGTTGGCAATATCATGAAACGGATCAACGTAAGGATTCTCGTTTGCGATAGTTGAATAGGTATTGTGCTGCAAATATCCGTCGACTCCTGCAAACAGGGTAAGAATATTTGGAACAGGAGACCATTCAGCCTTGGCCTTTGGATAAAAAAACAATTGAGAGTCAACATCCTTATCAAAAACCATAGTCGAATTTACCCCTAACTGCAACAATGCGTCATCTGATTTCCACATTACAGAAGGGTTTACTCTTATTACTGTTTGCTGTTTGAGTCCAAGTGCATTTAAAAAACGATTGGTAATACCATCTACCCTATAATAAGTAAATGAAGTATTCAGCAGACCAATTGTCTTGTCGAATTTCTTGCTAAGATCGGCTGAAAATATGGATTGATGTTCCTTTTGTTCTATTTTACGTATTAAATTTTGTAGTGGATTACTTATTAAATAGTGATAATTGAAACCTAAATCATAATTGATATCAGAGGAGTAGGTCTTTCCGCTTTTCAATCTCACATCGCCGATGACTTGTGAGAAATGCTGCTTGTCTTCAAAATATGGAATGACTAAATCTTTATCCGCATCCGTCAATGCTGTACCTGTGTAGCCATAGTATTTAAATGCTTTGCGGTTGTAGCCCAAAGTACCTGACAAGGTGGACTTTTTGAAGAACTTTTTCCCAAATATCTCTGCAACATTTTCAGATTCAGGAGCTTTCACATGGTCATCATTCAACAATATAACTTTACCTGACGATGAAAGATGCATGAAATGCATTCCGAAATTAGAATTTTTATCTGGTTGAACATTATAAAACAACTCGCCGTAAGCGGTCAAATCGTTACCAAGTCCAAGTTTCAACAAACCATTTTCCAATTCAGGTTTTGGGTCCCCCACCATTTTAGCTGCTGCAACTGGTGTCAGGTCAAAAATTGAATAGACCGGCTTACTATAAATTGAATAATCGAAAGTGGGTGGCTCCGTTTGTTCAGTCTTGATTTTAGGTATATCGTTTATTTTTTCAACATCCAGAATACTTGGCTGGTAATTTTTCGAAACCTCCACTTCCTGTTTAAGTTTTGTCGTATCTTTTTGTGCCGTTGCATTCAATGATCCTACCATCACTGATGCAATTAAGAGGTTTATTTTGAATATTTCTTTAATCTTCATGAGATGAGTCATTTTATTTCAGTATACTTAATACTCTTATTTAGTGCCTTTTATATTAATTTCCAACGGTGCACTTTGGTTTATTGTCTGATTTGCTTCGTTGGCCTCAATCAATTGGAGCTTCTGGCGCGTTGTTTGTAAGATGCCGTCATTCTGCTCCGGATAATTTTCCACTATACTTTTAAGTGTATTTTTTGCCTGAAATTCATCGCCATTTTTCAAATAAATATCCGACAACAACAAGAAGCTTTTTGCTAGCCAGAACTGATGTGGTGAATTTTTATCTATGAAATCCATAATTTCAGCTTCTGCTTCTTTAAGTCTCTGTCGTTCGAATAAAATATCGGCCACCAGAAATTTCGATTCTGCACCTTCGGCTGAATTGGTATCCAAAGAAAGCTTGCTCAAGATGGGGAATGCCTTGTCTTTATTTCCCGTTTTGTAATAAGAGGTTCCAAGCAGATAATTGGCTTCCCGTTTCAGGATATCAGTAACTTTTTCAGAAGCCAGAACCAAATTGGCAGCCTCAATACATGCGGGATAATTGGCCAGCTGATATTGGCAACGCATGATCCCGGTGTGCGAAATCAGTGAATTGTTTCCTGAACCCGTAATCTTGGATGACCTTTCGAAACAGTTTAGCGCCTGCTGATAATTGCCGGTATTATAATATAAGCCTCCCGCTTTTGACAATGCCACCTCAGTAAAGAAGTTATCGGGTTGAGCGATTACATATTCATAATTGGTTAATGCACTTGCTACCTCTTCTGCATTGTACAGTAATTCAGCAAGATAGAAATGCGAATTAAGAGCAAAACTTCCATTAGGGAACTGAGTAAGGTATCGTTCAAGTTGCCCGCGTGCTTTTGGGTCACGAGCCATATACAATTTTTCAGCAGCACTATATATAAGAGAATCTTGCTCATTAACTGAAACCTGAACTTTGGGTCCCAACTTGCCTGTGTACGCAAAATAAGCATCTACATCATTCTTTTCGATATAGTCATTTTTGATTCCCATTAGGGCAGCCTGCGTCTCAGGACTATTGGGTGACCGATCGATAACCTGTTTATAATAACTTATTGAGGTGTTAAAATCATTGATATTGTAATAGGCCAGCCCAAGCTGAACCAGTGTCTTGTTCAGGTAATTGCTTTGTGGATATTTGCTGATCAGATCTTTATAATATCCAATAGAAACCTGCGACTGGTTGGTTCGTTCATAAGTCCGACCCAATTCATACAGTGCATCATCCTGGTACGATGATTTCGGATAAGTTTGAATGAGAGATTGCAATGCACTGATCTTTTGCTGATTGTCGCGCTGCAATCCATAACAGAAGGCTTTTTGAAATAGTGCATAATCGGCATCGTATAGATTCATCCTCAATGCTTTATCGTAATTCGAAACAGCTGATGCATAGTCGCGGTTCAGAAAATTGCAATCACCCAATCGGTTATAGGCATCGGCCACCTTTTCATTTCTCGAATCGGCATCCAGATTCACATATTTCCTGAAATAATCGGATGCACTGGCATAATCCTTTAACTGAAAATAGGCATAAGCAAGGTTGTAATTCGCTAACTTATACTCAGGTAGAGAAAAAGCCGCCGGTATTTTCATAAACGCATTGTATCCTGATACCGCTTTGTTGAAATCATGAAGCCGATAATAGGCCTCGGCTTTCCAATAAAGCGATAATGGCCTGTAGGTCTTGTCATAATCACCTGCCTCAAGGGATTTATCAAAGTCCGTGATGGCTCCTGAATAGTCCAGGTTATTAAAGCTTTCAAGCGCTCTGTAGTAGGCTACACGCTGGTAAGCCTTTTTGACCGTTGGAGTTTTAACCTTAATATTTTCGATGGATGTCATAGCATCTCTGTAATTGCTTGTACTCATGTAAACTTTCACCAGGTAATCGTAAGCCACATCATTTCGTTCAGCATTTGGATACAGGGAAATGTATTTATCAAAGGCCTTGATCGTTTCATTAAAAGGTGAATAAGACAATTCATAAGTGATCTTGGCATAATTAAACAAGGCATCTTCTTTTATTTTTGCATCAAAATCAAATGCAGAAGCCGCCTCAAAAGCTTGCCTGGCCTTGTTTTTATCTTTTGTAACCACATAACAATCAGCTAAATGATAATAGGCATTCTGAGCCAGCTCATCTTTTCCCTTCGAGGCAATTTCAAGATATTTGATGGCCTTGGCCTCTTCGTTGTTCAGGTAATAGCAGTAGCCAAGCATGTAATTCTCAGCACGTCCCTGATTCTTTTTATCCGATAGATAGAACTCCAGAAACTGAATGGCCTCTTTAAACTTCCCAAGATGGAAATACGAATCTCCTATAATACGCGATAATTCAGGTTGTTGATCCTTGCCGACTTTATTGATCATCGGAGCAGTATAATCTACCACCTCTTGATATTTCCCCTGTTTATAATAAATCTGACTGATATAAAAAGGAATCACTTTTTCGAATACAGGATTGCTTTTCAGTTTGCCAAACTCCGCAAGAGCAGTTTCATAATCGCCTTTCAGGTAATGAATATGCCCATAATAATATTGTGCAGGAGCAGCATACAGTGAATTTCCTCCTTTAAGTTCCTTGAAATCAGATTCTGCCACATCCATTTTCCCCAGTTCAAAATTCGAATACCCTCTCAGATATAAGAAATGGGGTATTTCGTCGCCGTTAAGTTTTGTTTTGTCGAACCCTTCTAGTGTCTTCAGTGCAAGGGCATATTTTTTCTTATCAAATTGCCAAACTGCCAATTCAAACAGGGCCTTATTTCTGAATGAACTTTCAGGAAACTGGTTCATAAACTCATTAATTTGCGCTTCAGCATTTCCGTTGTCCAGTTTTAACCCGCACAAGGCTTTGTAATACATGGCTTCGGCTCTGATCTCCGAATTCCCGCCTGCCTGTTGGGCAATCTGATCAAACTGATTGATCGCCGAAATATAATTCCTGGCCTGATACAGTTCTTTGGCTTTCTGTATATCTTGGCTTATCGACTGATAATAAACCGTTTGCTGTGCTTTCAGTAGAGTTGGCATGAGCGCAACCCATAAGAGGATAAATATAAACCGCTTAGACTTCATCGTATATTCGGATATGATAATTCAAATTAAACTCAAAATTAACAATCAATGCTGATGTTACAGCACAAATGGTACAATTTATAAATCAAAACTAACATTTGGGATTATTTATTATTTAAATGGATAAATTCATGCCAAATATTTTAATTGTCACCAAATAAATGGAACGACTTTTGAAGAACAAAATCGGAAATATTCATTCTTGTAAAAATGTCAGTCTCTTTATTGATAATCTATAAAGGTCGTCATTTTATTTAATAGTACAAAATTATGAATAAGTATTCTTGTTAATTTATTAAATAATTAATAGATTTCATTCATTACGCCTATTGAGAAAAGTCTTTCTCTGACCCTCTCCAAATTCCCGTCATTGCGAGGCACGAAGCAATCTCATATTAAGAGCGTAAATACCTTATCAACATATCATTACGAGGTGCTTGCTGATCCAATTTCTCCGAAAAGCAAACTATCAGCGATCACACAACCTGTCATTATTGTACCTATATAACTCATAATCCATACTTTGTGTAACTTAGTGTCTCCGAGTCTTAGTGGCATTTTTTTTATTTACCTTTAGGAATGAACTCTTCTTTGAAACCCGAGTAAATTAAATTAGCTTTGCATAGTTATCAATTTGAAATTACAATGTCAGAAGAAAACATCATAGAACTCATTCACGCAGATATCGTTCAACGCGATCATATCGTATTGTCAGACATTGATCTGGAAATAAAATCAGGCGAATTTGTTTACCTGATTGGTAAAGTGGGGAGCGGAAAAACCAGCCTGATCAAGACCCTGAATGCTGAATTACAACTGACAAAAGGGGAAGGAAAAATTGCAGGATTCAATCTTGCAGAAATTAAGTCTCGCGAAATTCCATTCCTCAGGCGTAAGTTAGGGGTCGTATTCCAGGATTTCAGATTGCTCAGCGACCGCAACGTGTATGACAATCTATCGTTTGTGTTGAAAGCAACCGATTGGAAAGACGAAAAGGAAATTGAAGATCGGGTACTTTCAGTGCTTGATAAAGTGTCCATGACCAGCAAAATAAAATCAATGCCCCATCAACTCTCCGGTGGAGAACAGCAAAGGGTAGTGATTGCCAGGGCTTTACTTAACAATCCTGAGATTATCCTTGCCGATGAGCCAACTGGAAATCTCGATCCCCAAACCTCTATTGATCTGTGGCAGATTCTGAAAGACCTCAACGAACTCGGTAAAACTGTCGTGATCGCAACCCACGATTACCCCTTGATCCGCCGTTTCCCAGCCCGTATCATTACCGTTGATGAGCATAAGCTATTCGAAACCGTTATCACAAAAAAAGAAATTTAAGAAAGTAGAAGTGAGCTAAATTGAATTATCTAATCAACTATCTAAATAGGGTCTGCTGAAAACTTAGTATCGACTTTTTATGTTCATTCGGTTAGAATTGAATATTGCTCATTCCCATTGACTTGTTTAAACTGTCATTGGAAGTGAAAGGGAAATAAAATTCTCCGAAAGATGTTGGTTATAGGTTATACCGCTGTAAATGTCTTAATGTGATAATTTAATATTAAAAAAAGGTATAACTGCAGAGGTAAAAAGTTTAAAAACATATATGATCTCTGGTTGCACCCTAAAATGATTCAAGTGACAGCTGCTTAGAATATTACAAGGGTATATCCTACAACCAGCATGTGTGTGGTTGTTTTATTTTTAAATCTGCAAAAAGTACCCAATTAATTGATTCTAAAAACAAACAAGTGCAAGGATTTTGAATCGTCAATTAAAATTTCCTTGCACTTGTTTTAATTTGCAGGTTGATATCTTATTATAATACTGCACATTGTGAGTTTTTCAGCATGCCCTAAATAAAACTTAGATTTGCGAATTTTGATTAAAATTACGCCAATTATAAAAGAGACTGTGATAAATAATTACTTTCTCATGTTTTTTGTTTTGGTTTTTAGCTATTTTATTTCTACTGTTGAACCTAATTTAACTTCAAATGGCCCATTAATATTAGTCTTATATTTTGCATCAAAAATGATTGTGCTGTTATTCTGTATTATTACATTTGTAATATCAAGATTACACCCGGTTATTGAGTGATTATTAGTGTAATTCATATTTTGGACTATAGTAGTAGTTGTACAAGAAGGATTTATATTGTCCAAGGTGCTTTTTATAAAATTTGCCATGCTGTAATTTGATGTATAAAATGAAGTATGGAAGTTATTTGTTGTTGGCATTGACTTGTAATAATCCTGAAAACCAGTTTCTCCATTTGATACAAAATCGAAATTATTAAGGCTCGAATTGTAGTATGTTGGCCAATTTTTCAATGCCAAAGCGCTTACAGCTGGGACAAAGCAAAAGCGTGTTTGCTTTAATGAACCTGCAGGAAAAGCACTTACGTCGGCAAAAGCATCTAAATCATAAATTCCACCAGGAGCGCCATCAACCGGGTACATCGATGAGGTTGAATTGAAGTTTACATTCGTAATGTCCACCTGAACCGGGATTAACCACAATACTTTCTTTTTTACATATATCCGACTATGGTATACCCTCCCCTGAGTAACAGGTATTGCATTTATCGTCACTTCTAATTTTATCTGGGTGGAACCGGGAAATACAGCAAGTACAGAAAGTTCGGGATAGTTGGTAAATAATAACGCTGTTCCCATAAAAACGCTAATTACCTCCATCCACGATTTTAAACTGTAGGATGCAGAATAATCAATAAGCGTTGTACCTGCTGAAAATAATGGATTCGCAGTTCCTGAGCCATCGCTTATAGCCACATTAGAACATAGTTGCGGATATCCCATAGAATCGTACTCGTTCATAAACGATTGATGAACAGAATTATCATATGTTAATGAACCGGATGACGATATTACCCTATATATTAACATTTGTTTAGCTGCAGTTGTGTTTAGCAAAGAATAGAACCGCTTAAATATGTCAAAATATTCTGCGGGATGAATAGTATAGCCTGCTATCCCACCCAGAAGACCAATTGTAAAACCAAAATTCTTAGCATGGTACAATGCTGCCTGTACACCTACCGGTACATTCGCCCCTCTGTGCGGACTGTCCATAGATATGTACACCTTTGCCTGGTGGTTATATCCTTGTGTTTCCAAATGTCTGAGTGCATATCGTGCTACCAAGCCACCCATGCTGATACCCATTACCACATTCGGTTCTGTACTACCATTTGCCTGCTTTTGAACATTTACCCATTTAATAGCCTCTTCAAGCAGGACAGCATTGCGCTTGATGTCATCGGTTCCATCATTGTAATCTAAATAGACTATATCATAGGCTTGGGAATATAAAGAGGATTCCAAATCATATAATGATGAATTTAATGGTACGCCTAAACGACCGAAACTTTTTCCCAAGTAATCAAATTTCAAGAAATCATCAATAGTTAAATTCTTTGTTGGGTTATTAGGGCTAATAATTTTCCAAGCATCAAATCCTTCGGCCACAATTAATGGTTTACGAAGTTTACCGTCGGCATGTCCTAAACCGAAACGTACAGTAACCGTACCACCCGAATGACCTGAAGCAGCATCAATATTATGAATAAGCGCCGTTGAAAAATAATAGTCTTTAGCACTTTTCAGCTCTAAAGTAAAATCAACAGCTATTTTACCGTGCGTTTGCAGCACTGTACCATCAGAAAAAGAATATTTTATTATAAACCTCTTATTACCGGTAGAACTATAACTAATAGAAAACGGAACATCCCATAAAACGTTCTTAAATCCAACTCCATCACCCATATCTACAGCCATGGAACTAATAGTTTTTCCAGCATTAGAATAGTAAAGTGAAGACTTAAGCACAAATTGCAGAGTAGAACTATTAAATCCCATTTTTATTGGGGACGCAGCGAATAAAAGATTGGTTTGATAGGGATTCTGACCAGTAACATCGAATATCTGTTCGTTTACTACCGTTACTTTTCCAGAGGTGTATGCATCAGTCCGGTAACTGTTATAGCTTATAAGCATGGATGCAATTGGTATTGGTTGTCCTTCAGCCGGAAGGTTCGAAGCAATAGCGCTCACAACTGTACTTTGACCAGATAAAGCACAATTGCTGTTAAAACGTGAATAATCCATATCCCCATACAGGGTATGAAAAATATCAATATCCACCTCGTTGGTATCGCGAAGTATACCGTCATAGGCTTCCGGGGGTATTACCTGTAACCCGTAATCGCTCAGCAAACCGGTAGTTACTTTGCTATGATCTACATTGGCAAAGATGTAGTTCACACGGTTTTTATATGCATCAGGGGTATCCTGGGCACTAATTGAAATAGTTATGAATATTAACCGAATAACTAATACAATTAACACTGTTATATTTTTAATCATACATTTATCGTATTAAATATTGTAAATCAAAACGGCCATCTGTGATAGTAATAATATTACTATCACAATCGCAATTTGTAGGTAAATCTTTAGTTTGAACATTTAATGAAAATACTCCTGATATAATTTTATTAATAGTATCAAGCCGAATGATATTTATTTTCCCAATATATTTTAAATTGGTTTGATAATAACAATAAGCACCCGTAGAACACTTTATATCAAATGTTCCCATTGAATTATCAGAGTTTAAAATATATTCAGTATTTGGTATAAGTTCTTCATTTTTCAATAATAAACCTATTGATTCAGTTTGACCTATATTGGCGCCAATTAATAAGTAATCTTTATTTGCAAAAGCAATAGTTCTTGATCCTACTCCTTTTGGAAACCATATTTTCCCATTTACCAAACATCCAAAAGTATTTCTTCCCTCTTGTGTTTGAGGAGGAAGTGTATCTTTGTCATCATCGGAATTACAAGAAGCGGCATTGAATAATAAAGTGATCAATACAAGTGTAATAACATAAAATGTTCTCATAGTTTGTAAATTTTTATTTAGTCAAAATCATTCTTTTGGTATCTACTTCCTTGCCATCAATAACAAGTGTATAGAGGTACATTCCAGGTTCAAAACTGCTACCGTTAATAGTTACAGATTGTTTCCCAAGGCCGTTAATGTTGTATTGTTTCAATTGAGTTCCATTCATATTGTAAATATACAAAACAGAATTGCCGGACCCTTCAGGAATAAAACATCCAATACGGGTTTCTTTACTGAACGGGTTAGGGATATTCTGATCTAACTGAGCATTATTTTCAGCAATAATAGGAACGGAGGTTAACAATGAAAAATCACAGGCCCTATTTTGACCTTTCCACCATTCGGTAATATAACTGATGTCTACATCGTTATAACATCTTAAATTATGCATATAACCCACAGATGGAATTGGCAAAATGAACATAAAATCATATTCATATCCGACCTTTTCCAAATAGTCATATCTGGCAGGCCAAACAATATGCGTTAAATTATCAATTGGTATTACTGAAGTAGAAATCTTTCTAAGCTTTTTGTTATTTACCAATACAGTGTCAATTTGTTCCACAACACAATTGATATGATATATTGTATCAATTAATAATGAATTCGAAGAATAGGACTTAAAATCAAAAGCAACTGTATCACCTTTAGTTACTCCAAAATCATAAATCAATCTGAATTTATTCTTAAAGTGATAGTAAACTTTATTGTTTTCCTCCACCATCACTTCTGTAAAATCGTGGCTTTTAATTAGTCTTCCTGTTTTTCCATCGACAACAGTATCTCTATCAGCAACATACTTTTTATATGAATAAAGTGGATTACCCGAATCATTTGGCTTACAATAATTCCATTCAGCACCTAAAGGCGCAAATTTTGTTTGGGTAAATCCTGCAATACAATTAGTTAGCAAAAATAGCAATAAAAAGATTATTCTCATGGTCCAATTTTCAATTTGTTAAAATCATTCGTTGATTATCCAAGTTAGTGAGATTTTTAAAATAGTATATTCAGAATTTTCTTTATAATTACTCCAAAGTTACAAAATTTAATTATCAACATCCAAATTATTTTAAAGAAATTCTAAACTAATTTTTTGCCTCTCGAATAGTGAAACTGATCATTAACCATCATTGTATCTCATTGTTACATTTACCAATCGGAAACACAATTCTTCAAAAATAAATTCACCAAAATCATGCACTTAACAATTATGAACATAGTCTTCTTTTGGGTAATGCCAATTACAAAAAAAGAATATGTAGGGTCTGCTGAATAAGCAATCGATCCTATATTTCTCCCTCAGTTCCGACGGAAAGGGGTGGTGTTTGAGCCCCATCATCTGTAACCCATCTGTAACTCATCTGATACCTTTCTGTAACCTAAAGTTACAGAAAGGTATCAGATGAGTTACAGAAAGGTATCAGAAGATAGGTAGTTAACCCTGCCATCATTACTTGGATGAACCCCTGTTATTTATTCAGATGTCCCTTTCCATATCCGTGGGAGCATTGGAAACCACAGAGCCAAACTCCTTCCAGGATGCAGGCATTTTGGACACTTTCTTTTTTGTTTCTGCACTTATTCCTATGTATATTCCTATAAACAGCTAATATTCAGCACAATTAAAGTTTTTCAGCAGACCCTAATTATTAAGCTAACTTGGGATTTTTAATAAAGGGTAGACTTTTTGGATTTATGAAGATATATTTCACAAACAGATGGGTTAAAATAACTGCAAACCAGATGATTATAATTTCATTCAATCCCTAAAGAAAGGGGGTATAAATTTGGCGTAAGATGGCTTCTTCATTTTCCCAGCAAAGTTCCTGGGCAGCAACTTTAAGATTCACCTTCCACAGCGCATTTTGCTCAGCATCATAAAGTACCGACTTGATCTTTTTAGCAAGATCATTTATATGTTGAGATTCTACAATGGCCCCAATCTGGTAGCGCTCTACGATGCGTCTCATCTCTGGCAAGTCTGATACCAGCACCGGAACGCCAGATTGAATATAATCGAACAATTTGTTAGGCAAGGCAAAACGGTAATTCAGACCAAGATCTTCTTCGAGGGACAATCCCAAATCCGCCTGACGGGTAATTTCACATAACTGATCGAAAGGCTGCCTGCCCAAAAACTTCACTTTCTTTTCAAGTTGAAGTTTTACAACTGTATGTTTTAACTCAACAGTAAGATCACCATCACCGGCTAACCATAATTCTGCACCATTGATCTGAGTCATAGCGAAGATAGCAGACTCAATACCCCGCCCCATATTGAGAGCGCCCTGGTAAAGAATAATCTTGGGTGCGCCTAAAGGTTTGCCTATTTCAGAAGCAATAAATTCTACCTTACTACGAACAGGCAGATTGCGGACTACTTTGAAATCGACATGGTATAAATCGCGGTATACATTTGCTATTGAATCACATACGGTGTAAGCGGCATCGACTTTGGGAACCAATTGCTTTTCAATCCATTTCCATACATTCCGAACCACTGGACGACTCCGCAACTCAGGCACTTCAGTGAAATATTCATGACTATCGTACACCAATGGCTTACCTTTGATCCTACTGGCCAGATAATTGGCTGCCAAAGTATCCAGATCGTTGGCCACCAGAACATCCACCTCTTCCTGCAATAGAAATAACAAAAGGCGAATGTTGTATTCAATATAAAACAAAGGGCCTTTGCTGAAAATAAGTTTCATTCGATGGGTAGCGTAATCCCGCTCAACAAGCTGACTTACAGGCAATATACGACCAATAAGCAAAGGTTCAAAACCAATAGCCTGCAAGCTGGCACACACCTTGTGCAAACGGTTATCGGTCACCAAATCATTGATCACACTAAGCGAAACTTTTTTCAATCCCATTATTCTATTGATTAATGCCGGCAAGTTAAGTGAAATAGAACAAACTTCTAGTATATTTGTGCAAAAATAATTCCAATGATTCGTTATTATACTGATTTCTCTCTTAAAAAGCACCATACGTTTGGTAATGAAGTGATTGCCAAATACTTCTTTGAATTTACCGAGGCAGAAGATCTTCCCGCATTTCTGTCGACCAACAAAGAATGGCTTGATATACCGATCCTGATTTTGGGCGAAGGGAGCAATCTTTTGTTTGTTGGTGACTTTCCAGGATTGATCATTTATCCTAATATTCCCGGCATTGAAATACTACGCGAAGATAGAAATAATATTTGGCTCCAGGTTGGTGCGGGCGTAGTTTGGGATCAATTGGTTGAATATGCAGTATTTAACAATTGGGGAGGAATTGAAAACCTGTCACTTATTCCAGGCAAGGCAGGAGCTTCAGCAGTTCAGAATATTGGCGCTTACGGAATGGAAGTTCAAAACCAGATTGAATCCGTCACAGGTTTAGATATTGAAACCCTGACTGAACACACCCTTATGGCCGCTGAGTGCCAGTTTGGGTATAGAGACAGCATCTTCAAAAATAAGTTAAAGAACATATTCATCATAACCAGCGTACTATTCAAACTTGATAAGTTTCCTGAGTATATTTTGAATTATGCCAATCTGAAAGCAGAAACGGAAAAGTTGGGAGAAATCAGTTTGCAAAATATCCGACAAACAGTTATTCAAATAAGGGAGTCTAAACTGCCTGATCCAGCGATACTTGCCAATGCAGGCAGCTTCTTTAAGAACCCCATTGTAGATAACCTGACTGCAGATCAATTGTTGATAAAATATCCAACCATGCCCCAATATCCTCTGGCTGATGAAACATCCAAACTGGCGGCAGGTTGGATGATTGAACAATGCGGCTGGAAAGGTTTTCGTCGCGGCGATGCTGGAGTACATGACCAGCAGGCTCTTGTACTTGTCAATTATGGAAATGCCTCAGGACAAGATATTTACGATCTTTCAGAAGATATCAAGCAATCGGTGATTGAAAAGTTTGGAGTAGAAATGGAACGCGAAGTGAATGTTATTGGGGAAAAGTAGGCAGTGGTCAGTAGGAAGTATTCAGTGTTCAGTGGTTAGTAATCCAAATCGAGAACATTTCTTATGTTCTCGATAACTGTTTCTATCAGTTCTGAGGGTAAATTACCAAGCTTCTTAGCAAATCGATTATTATCAATGGCACGAATTTGGTCAATCAGAATATCACAATCTTCTTTCAAATCGGCCATTCCTTTTTTAAGATGAATTCTTAAAATATCAGAATCATCCTGAATATTAGAAGTGATTGGACAAATAATGGTCGAAGGATGCGACATTTTATTCAACATGTTTGATTGAATAACCAGAACAGGTCGCGTTTTACCCGGCTCAGATCCTATTTGAGGATCTAGATCAGCAATCCAGATTTCAAACTGTTTAATCAACATGATCAATAGCCTCAAATTCTTTTAATACTGCCATGGATTCATCCCTTACCAATAAAGACTCTATTCCTATTTTCTTTTCAAGAATTTTACGCTTTTGAATCTTATTATAAACCTCGATTGCCTCATTGATATATCTGTTGCGCGGTTTTTTAATAGTGGAAAGAATTTTCTCTGTCTCACCAAAAATCGCATCGTCAATTTTTAAAGATACTGTTTTCATAGTGAATGTTTATATTACAAAAGTATATCTTTTTTTTATATCAAAACATGAATAAGTTGGAAATTTTTAACCGCTTATAAAATTTACACTCTTTCAAAAGAAACTGAATACTTGTCACTAAATACTGATCACTAATCACTTTTCAATCCTATAAAAATCATATCTGAGGTACTTATACGGCCATCCATTTCACGATAATCCTGAAGTTTAAAGAACTGTATCTCAAAGCCTGAGGTCACAAATGCATCCTGAATATCTTGTTGTGCGTGGTAGTTGAAATAAATCTTAGCCTCACCAGAGAAACTTGTTGCTTCAAAACCAGCATCAGATTCATTGCCTTCCATGGTACAGATATAGATTACTCCTCCCTGATGGAGCAATTCAGCACAATCAGATATCAATTTCTGAGCATCCTTTGTTGACAAAAAGGGTAAGCAAAATGAACACATCACAGCATCAAACTGCTCTGGAAGTGATAAGATATCACGAACATCCATTAATTTAAAATCAACATCGGGCAAATGCTTACGGGCTATTGCAATCATATTTGGAGCAAGGTCGATGGCTGTGATCTGTGATTCAGCAAACCTTATTTTCAACAACTTAGTCACATTTCCAGGACCGCATCCAAGTTCCAGTATTTTAGGTTTGTCGGTTCTGATAAGATGACAAAATGCATCAATTGAATCGGTATAGTCTTCAAGGTTCTCATACCTTTTGGCATATTGATCAGCAAATTCATCAAACCGTTTTACTGACAGATCAAAATCCTTCATGGCTTAGTTACTTTTTTCGGCCTTTTCGAAATCTTTAACTACCTCTGTAGCCTTGTCCAAATCGACATTTGAAACAATCACTTTTACGCAACCGGCACCACCTCCACTCACATCAAAGGGCGCTATTGAGCCCATTCTTTCATTCCGGGTAAAGGTTTCAATTTCGGCATTGGCCAACAAACTTTTTACCATTGATGCTTCCCAATCATTTCCTTCAAAAACAATAACAGGATAATTTTCATTGTCTGGATTCATAATTTTCAAGTTTTAGTGAACCTTTCGCAATTGCACTATAATATTGTAAAGTAAAGATACGAAATAAAAATACGAAATCTCTTTCAATGTGAGCTTATTTTTAAACCTACAATGGAAATAATCAAAGTGGTGATAAACAGCATTCTCCAAAAGTCGGCGGGCTCTTTAAAGAAAACGATCCCCATGATTACAGTTCCAACTGCCCCGATGCCTGTCCATACAGCATAAGCAGTACCGATTGGGATGGTCAGTGATGCTTTGTAAAGTAATATCATGCTGACAGTTAGACTTACACCGAAACCTACAAGCCACCAGGCAGATTCGGTTCCCGAGGTCTCTTTTGCTTTTCCCAAACAACTTGCAAATCCCACTTCACACAACCCCGCTATGATTAATAGTATCCAATTCATGGTGCAAAAATGCAATTAAAATATATAACCTACTACAAGTCAATATAAAAAATTGCCACAAAGACGCTAAGACACAAAGGTACACAAAGCATTAATTCTCCGCCTTACATTCTTAGTGAAACTTTATGACTTTGAGTCTTTGTGGCAGTAAGATTAACTGGAGTAGAATCATATATAATATTCAGCCAAGGTAGTAAAATAAATTGATTAATATAAGGGTATAATGAAAATAATTTATTACATTTGAAGGGATTTTTTTGATGCCAACAATTTGATGGTTTAATATGATGGGTTCATTCTAAATTATTGGTGAAATGATTAAAATTTTTGAATGGCGACCACCTTAAATTTAAAAGGGCGACCACCTTAAATTTTAAAGGGCGACCACACAGGGTCGCCCCTACGATTTTTACAAATAAATACAAATTTATACAATATTTACCAAAGAATTTATTACGTTTGAGGCAACCTAAACAGACTATAAAATATGACCATAATTCCTTGAACAATATCCCTGGTATCAAGCCTTCGGACACGAAAGGCGAGACACAAAAGCTATAGATTTTTATTCATATCTGATTCCAATATGCATTAATGAAAACTGAGCATCTGAGATTTTGGTTTAGGAATAGATAGAATCATTTGACAAAATAGTATAATCAATTTATAAACAGGATTAAGACCCCAAATTTTAATCATGTTACAATTAACAATTAAAAACCAATATTCTAAAAATGAAAAAGTTACTCATTGCATGTATTGTTATTTTAGGATTTAACCAATTGAATGCACAAGAAGTGATTCAACAACAACCAGAACGACAAGTAGGTTACCATCAACACGATGGATTTTATTTATCAATGAGTGGCGGGCCTGTATTTGGCAAAGTGACGGACGATGTAAGTTCTTTTAATGGCACTTCAGCTTATGCTGTGGATTTTATTGGAACCGGAGGTGCATTTGATTTCAAAATTGGTGGAGCAATCAGGGAAAACCTCATATTACATGCCACTATTATTTCAAATGCAATTTCAGCACCTAAAATAGAAACTACAAGATCCAACAGTTTTACCTCAGTGAAGGCGCCTGACACTTTCAGTATTGGGGAAGTTATGTTGTATGGCGTAGGTATGACTTACTATGTAATGCCATCTAATATCCTCGTATCAGGAAGCCTTGGAATTGGAAAATATACTTTGACGGATACTAAAGATGACAGCCAAAATCTTAGTACTGATGGAGGGTTTTCACTCCAGTTAAAACTTGGCAAAGAATGGTGGGTTTCTAAAAACTGGGGGCTTGGCGTAAGTTTAACTTATGGAAGTACCAATGTAACCAATGAACCACAAAATGGGGAGAAAGAAAATTTAAGCAGTAATCGGTTTGGTATTTTATTCAATACCACATTCAATTGAGTTTAGTAAATTACTAATACCCAGATTCTAATATATAGCATAAATGAAAATTGTATTGGTTGTTTGCATTGTTCTTTTGGGATTTAATCAATTGAATGCACAAGAAATAAATGAATGGCCCAAGGGTTATCATCAGCATGACGGGTTTTATTTATCAATGAATATAGGAACTGTCTTTGGCAATGTGACGGAGAATGATATAACTTATGGAAATTCTAATACGATGGAAATGAGCGGACCTGGAGGAGCGATTGATCTCAAAATTGGTGGGGCCATCAGGGAAAATCTAATATTACATGCCACTTATATATCAACTGGAATTGTGAGTCCGACAGTAATAACAACAACAAACATGATTTCCAAAAAGCAAAAAGCACCCGATAATATTGGTGTCGGAGAAGGAATGTATGGCGTAGGTATAACGTATTATGTAATGCCATCAAACATTCTACTCTCAGGTTCCTTAGGATTGGGAAGATTTGCGATCCTGGATAATAACAATAATAACAATAACATTACTTCTGATGGGGGTTTCTCCATGCAGTTAAAACTAGGCAAAGAATGGTGGGTTTCCAAAAACTGGGGATTGGGAGTTGGTTTAACTTATGGAAGTACCAATGTAACCAACAAACCTAATGATGGCAGCACTGAAGAACTGAGCAGTAACCGATTTGGAATTCAATTCAATACCACATTCAATTGAGCCTAAGATTATTGCAAAGAAACAAACCAACAGGAAACAGTTTAGAAACAGAATGTCAACAATTATACCTATATTTAGAAATTACAAACTGAGATAACAACAAATAAGTTGACATTTTAAAACTTTTAAGCATGGTTCATTCAATACTAAAAATAGTTTCTATAATTCTGATTTTTAGCCTTTTATCCTGTAAGAAAGATAAGGTAATTGTTAAAGATAATATAGTGATTGGAGTAAAGGAAGCAAATGCCATTTCAAGTGCTGATTTTACACCCATTGATATTGAAGAGAGTTTGCTTTGTCAAAGTGAAAAGACCATTATTTTTGAAGGAATTAATGTGGTTGCTTTGGGTAAATGTTTTACTATCAATGGAATTTCCGGTATAAAATATCATTATCAAACCATTAGAACTTTAAGTACAAGTTTGGTAAATACCTCCGAAGGTCAGGCGAAAGTTTATTATAAAGATGATATCGTAAAATTTACTGATAATTTCACGAAAGTTGTATCTGACCTCCCTGATAATACAGGTGATTTCTATATTGCCATTCAATTCGGAAACGACAAACAATATATTGGATGGATTAAATTAGCAGTTTCAATCGATCATTTAATTGTAAGTGATTATTGTTACTACGAGATAAAAAAATAACTTTGGCACAGTTTAGGAAATCATACATAATTTATAATACTGAAGATTAAAGAAGAAAATGAAAAAGCTAAATGGATTTTTGATATTAATAATTGTGATTGTTTTTAGTTCATGTAGTCCTAAAATTACAACAAGTTTAACGAAAAAGTACCCCGCGTTAGATTATCAACAAGATGTGGTTGTATTTGGAATTGAGCAACAAGTACCTGATGGTTCGGAATTGATTGGACAAGTAAAGATTGGAGATTCGGGAATGAGCGCCAATTGCGGGTATGATGTGGTAATTGATAAAGCAAAGTTAGAGGCTCGAAAAGCGGGAGGAAATGCAATCAAGATTACTGAACATACTCCTCCAAGTATTATGGGAAGCTCTTGCCACAGAATAAAAGCCAACATTTTAATGGTTAAGAATTTTGAAGCACTTAACATAAAGGAAGAAGAAGAAATTTTAGAGAATGTTGATTATGCAATTTTAAATGTTTACCGATATAGCGGAACTGGATCATTTGTAAACTATGACTTACATTTGAGTGATTCAGTGATATGCAGAATAAAAAATAACTATAAAACAACCCTTCATCTCAAAAATGACGGATTAAATACCTTATGGGCACAAACAGAGTCCAAAGCAGAAGTTCCAATTGATCTTGTACATGGGAAGCAATATTATTTAAGATGCGCAGTAACAATGGGAGCATTTGTTGGTCGTCCCAAATTGGAATTAGTAGATAGAAAAACAGGGAAAATTGAATTTGAATCCCTTAAAGCCAAAAATCAATGATAAGGATACTATTGTTAATTGTTTTTGCAAGTTATTCAATTCTATCCTTTTCACAAGATCTAATTGTAAGGGATCAAGGCGATTCAATCAAATGCAAAATAACGAAAGTAAAAAAAGAGAACATCTATTTTACTTTTAAGCATAAAGATGAAATACGGAGCACATTATTACCTGTTTCACAAATAAAGACCTACAAGATAGACTTTTATACTCACAGTGAAGTTCCTAAAGACAAGATTGTTGGTTACAAAAATTACGATCATTTTAGATTGGCTGTAAACGGTGGATATAGTTATCAACTTGCAAGAGTGGCAAAAAGTGTTCCTGCAGATTTTAAAGATTATATAAAAGGGTTAAAATCAGGGTATCATTGGGGAACTGATATAACCTATTATTTTACTGAGCCATTAGGATTTGGGTTTAAGTATTACCAATTCAATTCTTCAAATAGTATAGACAACATATATACTGATGACTTGAATGGGAATAGAAGATATGGCAAAATGAGTGATGATTTAAAAATAACTTTCATCGGCCCAATGTTTTCCACAAGATTTTTAAATGGTGATAAAAGTAAAGCCTTAATAATGAATTTGGCCATGGGATATATGGGATACCAAAATGATAAAGTCATAATTGATCCCTATAAAATGACCGGCAGTACATTTGGTATGACTTATGATATTGGGTATGATATAAGTTTATCGAAAAACGTAATGATCGGATTTCAAGTTTCATTAATTTCAGGAACATTGTCTAAATATGATTGGAATGATGGCACAACAAAACAGACCGTTGAACTTAAAACAGGCGAATATGAAAGCTTGCAACGCATTGATTTATCAGTAGGATTAAGGTTTCGGTAATTAAGTATAAATATCTAAAGTTAAAGAGATTTAATAAGTTTCAATTGTATCAATGTGCCTTAAAATTATAAAGCGGTTTGATTGTATCAACAATATCAACGGTATCGGTGATGGCCGACTTTATTTCTTCAATTGATTTATAGGCCTGTGGTGCTTCATCCAGTGTTTCAGCAACTACTGAAGTGGAATAGATATTAGACATCGAATTGATGAAATCGTCCATTTTAATGGCTGCTTTGGCTTTATTTCGGCTCATCAAACGACCGGCTCCGTGGGGTGCAGAATAATTCCAGTTTTCATTACCCTTTCCAATGCATAACAACGATCCATCACGCATATTGATAGGTATTAAAAGCGTCTCACCCTCTTCGGAACTTACAGCCCCTTTTCGTAAAATCATACGCTTAAAGTCGATATAATTGTGGATCGTTTCAAACCTTCCAGTTTCAGTCCATCCCATTTCCTCTATAATTATTTCGGCCATTGTTTCACGGTTCAAGGATGCAAATCGTTGAACAATAGCCATATCGTTCATATAATCGGCAAAATCACTACCTGTAAGGTAGGCTAACTCCTTATGCATAACAGGAATTACAATCATTTTAAGTTCCGAATCAATCTCCTTTTCCCGGCCTTCAGATTTCAATTTACGGATAATGGCATCTTTGATTTTATTCACTTCATTACCATTCTCAAAAGCTTTATCCTGGTAATATTTACACACGTCGCCCCCTAATTTTCTGCTCCCTGAATGAATGATCAAATAGATTTCACCAGTGGCATCAGATTTCCCTACTTCTATAAAATGATTTCCGCCTCCTAAAGTACCGATTGACAATTTAGCCCTTTGTAAATCAACCTGCTTTTGGCACCTAAGAAATGAAAAATCGAATTCTTTTTTAGGTTTTTCATTTACCTTAAAACCACTGGGAACTTTGCTATTTATAACATTATCAAGCTTTTCAAAATTGATATCGTGGACGTTTAGTTTAACCGAAAGCATACCGCAGCCAATATCAACGCCTACCAAATTGGGAGTTATTTTATCCGATATGGTCATTGTAGTTCCAACGGTACAACCTTTACCAAGGTGAGCATCAGGCATTATACGGATTTTTGCCTCTTGGTAAGCTTCAAAATTGCACAACATTTTTACCTGTTCGAACGCTTCGGGTTCAAATGTTTCAGCAAATATCAAAGTTTCGTTTCCTTTATTATTTTTAATCGTTTTCATTTCGTAACTTTAGTACCATAAATATTTCACCAGATAACAAAAAAGGCACTCAATATGGGTTTAAAACGTTATTCAGCTTTGGCTGATTTGATAAAACTGTTGCCGGGTAATGACGCATTAAATATAACATTAATTTTTGTACATCCTTTAAAAATTTAAAGATATGTTTATAGAACTTGGTGAACAATTAAAAAAACCATCAGGCATATTGGGAAAATTAGTCGCCAAAATGATGGATAGGCGAAACAGAGAATTTTATGAAAAGATAATCATCGAATTAGAACTTAAAAAGGGAGACAAAATTTATGAAATAGGCTTTGGCTCAGGCTTAGGGATTGCTTTAATAGCCAGTAAAAAGCCAGATTGCACAATTCATGGAATCGATTTCTCGGAATTGATGGTTCGTAAAGCTACCAAAAGGAATCAGAAATTTATTGATGAGGGCATTGTGTATCTGAAATATGGTGATTTTATTACTACACTGATTGATAATGAAAAGTATAACAAGATATTTTGTCTGAATGTGATTTATTTTTGGAGTGATTTGAGTATTGTATTTCGAAAAATTCATTCAATGTTAAAAAAGGATGGCCTATTTTGCATGTTTATGACTCCTGATAAAGATATTACCAACCTTAAGTTCGCTGAAGATTTCTTTAAATACCCCATTGGACAAGTTGAAGAGGCCTTACTGAGAGCTGGATTTAAAAGTGTAGAGTACAAACTGGAAAAGGGATACTATATTAAAGCAAGGAAATAGAGAAGGATTGAAATATTATGCCTACATTTGATAAATAATTGTGGCAATTTTGCCAGACAGGAGACAATTAAAGAAGAACTTAAAGGTGGATTTACTTGAACATTACAATCATCTTTTCAGAGAATCGTCTAAAGATATTTTAGAAGGACATCACTTTATTGATTATCAAATAAATTCTTCTTTGGATAATCGATTTGGCCTTACTTTAATAGTTAAACCGAATGCTCAGATTAAGAATAACATACAGGGTTTCTTCAATGAGCTTAAAACAATTGATTCATCTCAATATTATTATCCGCTTTCAGATATTCATATCACTGTAATATCAATTATTTCGTGTTACGATGGATTTACTTTGACAAATATTTCCCTTCCGCAGTATATTGAAATAATTAAAACCAGCATGGCTGATTTAAAAAATATAGTCATTGATTTTAATGGAATAACTACCTCCGATGCAGCAATAATGCTTCAAGGCTTTCCAATGAACAATTCATTAAATAAGCTAAGAAACAACCTGAGAAACAATTTTAAAAGCTCTGAGCTTGAACAGAGTATTGACAAACGTTACTCAATATTCACAGCTCATTCAACTGTTATCCGATTTAGTGAAAAGATTAATGATAGCGCTAAATTCATGGAGATACTTGAAAAATACAGGCAATATAACTTTGGCAGATTTGAAGTAGAAAATATTGAGCTAGTATACAATGATTGGTATCACAGGGAGAAATTTGTTAAACAACTAAAGAGCTTCAACATAAAATAAAGAGGAAAGCAAAAAAGGCAGAACATCCCGAAGCAGGTAATTTCGAGGTTAACATTTACGAACAATACATCGCAGGGAATGATTCATCTGGTTATCAGGATAAAATACAATAATTAATATAAAAAAAAGATTGTTTTGAAATATATCACAAGAACTGTTTGGATACTATCACTGGTTAGTTTATTTACGGACACAGCAAGTGAAATGCTTTATCCGATATTGCCTATTTACTTAAAGTCAATAGGGTTTTCCATAGTGCTGATAGGAGTACTTGAAGGAGTGGCCGAAGCGACAGCCGGATTGAGTAAGGGCTATTTTGGTAAACTGTCTGACCTCTCGGGCAAACGTGTTCCCTTTGTTCAATTTGGGTATGCCTTTAGCGCCATTTCTAAACCCATGATGGCAGTTTTCATCTTTCCATTGTGGATATTTTTGGCACGTACGATTGACCGTTTTGGAAAAGGCATTCGAACAGGAGCAAGAGATGCCATACTATCGGATGAAGCAACTCCTGAAACAAAGGGTAAAGTTTTTGGATTTCATCGTTCTATGGATACTTTAGGAGCCGTATTGGGCCCCTCACTGGCCCTGCTTTATTTGTATTTCTATCCACAAGACTATAAAACACTATTTTACATTGCCTTTATTCCCGGACTGCTGGCTGTTTTATCCTCATTTTACTTAAAAGATAAAAGAAATACTTTACACAAAACAAAGGTTTCAACTCCCTTCTTTTCATTTTTAAAATACTGGAAATTAAGCACTTCAGATTATCGAAAAGTGGTCACCGGATTGCTTATATTTACCTTGTTCAACAGCTCCGATGTTTTTCTTTTACTCAAAGCTAAACAAGCAGGACTTGATGACACGATGGTAATTGGGGTATATATATTTTACAATCTGATTTATGCCCTGTTTGCATTTCCCATTGGCATACTTGCCGATAAGGTGGGATTGAAAACAATTTTCATTGGTGGACTTGCCTTATTTACAATAGTCTATTTTGGGATGTCAGTAAACACAAATCTAAGCCTCTTTTTCGTACTCTTCTTTCTATACGGCATCTATGCTTCGGCGACAGAAGGAATTTCAAAAGCTTGGATATCAAATATAACCGACAAAAAAGACATCGCAACAGCCATTGGAACATTCTCAGGACTGCAAAGTATTTGTACCATGTTGGCAAGTTCGCTGACTGGATTAATCTGGTTTAAGTTTGGGGCTTCAACTGCATTTATATTGACTGCAACGGTAACCTTTATGGTAATGATTTACTTTATGACAATTCCGAAACCTTCAACAATTAGTAAAGCAGTATAAGATTCATGGAACCTGGATTAATTATCAAAATGGAGGTGATGATTATTTCGAATGAAAATGGAATAGGGAAATCGGATTTAATCAGATTACAATTCAATCGGTTGATAGGCTTGAATTGGAAAATATCAACCTGCCTTACGCCTTTGGTTTAACCAAAGGTACACAATTTAAAGATAGAATACTAATCATCTGAGTTTTTTATCTTCACAAGTTGAATATTACTTCAATGGGTACCAATTATATTTAAGAGACAAATATTTGCATTTCAAGTAATTTATGCTAATTTTGAATCAATCTCAAACTGAACTAAATAATCATGAAAAAAGCAACCTTATCTATCATCCTTCTCTTTTCCATTGGTTTAATGCTAGTAGCCCAATCGCCTGTTATTCAAGGCAAATTTGTAAAATGGCATACGCTCCATTTACTTTTTGATGGTCCTCAATGCAGCGAAACCGATTTCAGTCCAAATCCTTTTCTGGATTATAGGCTAGAGGTAACTTTTACCAATGGAACTAAAAAATACAAGGTCCCCGGCTATTTTGCTTCTGATGGAAATTCAGCTGAAACAGGAGCAATTGCAGGAAATAAATGGCAGGTCAATTTTGTTCCAGATGAAACAGGAACTTGGAATTACTCAGTTTCATTTCGCAGAGGTAAAGATATTGCAATAAGCGACCAGGTGACAGAGGGCAAAACATTAGCACCCAACGGAACTTCAGGAACATTTGCAGTGGCCGCAACAGATAAAAATGCACCTGGCTTTCTTTCAAAAGGCCGCGTAGAATTTGTTGGTAAACGTTACTTGAAATTCAAGGAAACAGGTGAATATTTCCTGAAAAACGGAGCCGACAGTCCTGAAAATTTCCTTGCTTACATTGACTTTGATCAAACTTATCGATATGGAAATAAATCAATCGTCCGCGAAGGTGAAGCCAATCCAAAAGAAAGCTGTCATCGTTATGAAACGCACATCAAAGATTGGAAAGCCGGAGATCCAACCTGGCTTGGAGGAAAAGGCAAAGGGATTATCGGCGCACTCAATTACCTGGCATCCAATGGAGTGAACTCACAATACATGCTTACGATGAACATTCAGGGCGATGGCAAAGATGTGTGGCCGTATGCTGATCACAATGAACGGACACGATTCGACTGTTCAAAACTTGCTCAGTGGGACATCGTATTCAACCAGATGGACCAATTGGGAATGATGATTCACCTGGTTCTTCAGGAAACGGAAAACGAATGCCTTCTCGACGGAGGACAAACGGGTGTTCAACGAAAGGTTTATTTACGCGAATTGGTTGCTCGCTTTGGTCATCATCTGGCAGTTACATGGAATATGGGAGAGGAAAATGGTCCTGCTGACTGGACACCTGTTGGACAATCCGACCAAATGCGAAAAGATATGGCCAATTATCTGAAAGCCATCAACCCCTACCCCAATTTTGTAGTGCTGCATACTCATTCCGACAATACCCATCAGGACCTCATTCTCAATCCGTTGTTGGGTTTTGAATCACTGGATGGACCGTCAATGCAGATTGGCAATGTTGAAAACATCAACGAACGTGTAGCGCATTTTATAAATAAATCGGCTAAGACCAATAAGAAGTGGATTGTTAACCTCGATGAAATTGGTGAGGCCTGGAAAGGTGTGATGCCAGATGAGTTTGACCAACAACATGATACAATCCGTCATTTCGCATTATGGGGTAGTCTGATGGCAGGTGCTGGCGGCGCAGAATGGTATTTTGGATACCGATATCCGCACAACGATTTGGCTTGTGAAGATTTCAGAAGTCGTGAACTGTGGTGGAAGCAAACCAGGATAGCGCATGATTTTTTCATCCAGCACTTACCTTTTGCGCAGATGATTTCAGCCAACGAACTGGTAAGTCCAGCAAATGCATACTGTCTTGCCAAAGCCGGTGAGACTTATGCTGTTTACCTTCCCGAAGGCGGCCCATCCCAAATTACCTTACCTGAGGGCAAATTCTCAGTCAAATGGTTTAATCCACGAACAGGAGGAAAACTATCAGATGGAACGATCCAAACAATTAAAGGTGGAGGAAAAGTATCATTGGGAACCATTCCAAAAGATGAAGGAAAAGATTGGGTGGTGCTGATAAATTCAATTGTAAACTAAGTCAAAACTAAACAAATGGAATCATTCCATCAAAAAGACTCTAATTGTACAATTTAGTTGATTAATGATATAAAAGGGCTAATATTTTCATAATAAATTCGGGTTGTATGAAATATTTATATTATATTTAACCCAAATTACAGCAAATACAAAAAAGCTGAACTTAATAAGTTAAACAGATGAAATCGACCTTTCTAATTGCGTATTTTTTCTTCGTCCTCGGGTACCTGATTGCCAATGCACAAGCTCAAAGTGTTCATTTGAATTCATTGGGATTCATGACTGATCAACCTAAAAAAGCTTCCATCATTGGCGACACCAAATCGTATGTCATCAAACAGGTATCTGATCAGGCCGTTGTATTTAAAGGAGAAGTTTCTAAGCCTGTATTTCAGAAAGATGTTGACCAAAATGTGGCAGTAGCCGATTTTTCCTCTCTTACCAAGAATGGCAAATATTATCTCGAAACAGCAGATGGAATTAAATCAGTTGAGTTCGAGATATCGCCCAAAGTATATAACCAGGCATTTTATACCAGCATGCGCGGTTTCTATTTATGGCGCTGCGGCACATCAGTGCAAGGAACTTACAATGGCCATCACTTTGCACATGCCGCCTGCCATTTGAATGACGGCTATGAAGATTTCCAGGGAAAAGCAGACCAGCGCCGCAATGGAACAGGTGGATGGCACGATGCCGGAGATTATGGCAAGTATGTAGTAAATGCTGGCGTTACAGTTGGAATGATGTTTATGGCATGGGATCAGTTTCAGCCCAATCTGGAAAAGTTTGCACTCGAACTTCCAGAAACAGCTAAAGGGTATCCTGATTTTTTGAAAGAACTAAAATGGGAAACTGATTGGTTACTGACAATGCAATATACAGATGGTTCAGGTAAAGTTTCACATAAACTGACACGCAAGAACTTTGAGCCATTCTGCAAACCTGAGGAAGATCTTGAAAAGAGATATTTTACTGACTGGAGTTCCGCTGCTGTAGCCGATTTTGTAGCCATGATGGCTCAGGCAGCCCGCTATTTCGAACCCTACGACAAAGTTTACTCACAGAAATGTCTGGCAGCAGCTCAGTTAAGTTACAAGTTTCTGAAAGAGAATCCCGAGGATAAAGGTTTTGTACAAGGCGAATTTAAAACCGGAGGATATCAAACAACTGACCCTGATGATCGTTTGTGGGCGGCTGCGGAGATGTGGGAAACAACCGGCAATGCTGAATTCCTCAAAGACTTTGAGCAACAAGCTACTGCACAGAACTTTAAGATTGATGAAGACTGGGACTGGGGTGATGTTTCCAACATGGGAATGTTTCAGTATGCGCTATCTAAAAAATCAGGCAAGAATCCTGAAATTCTGAAGTCAATCCAAAATAACATTGTGGAAGGTGCCAATTCGATCGTAAAAAATGCCGGGACCGATGTATATGCCCGGCCATTGCAGAGATATTATTGGGGATGCAACGGCACCATTGCCCGTCAGGTCCTCAATCTTCAGGTAGCCAACAGAATAGCTCCAGATAAAAAATACATTGAGACTTCGCAGGATGCAATTGCGCATATTTTCGGCCGTAATTATTACAACCGCTCTTATGTTACCGGATTAGGAATCAATCCTGCGATGAACCCTCACGACCGTCGTTCAGGATCGGACAACGAAGTGGAACCATGGCCGGGATACATTGTGGGTGGTGGAAGTAAAGCAACTGCCTGGAAAGATAAACAGGAAGATTATACAACCAATGAAATTGCCATCAACTGGCAGGGAGCGCTGGTATACGCTTTGGCAGCATTTGTGGTTAAATAGGAAAGTTGGCAGTTTTCAGTGTTCAGTGATCAGTGATCAATAAAAAGTGTTCAGTAAAAAGTAAAAGTAAAAAGTAAAAGTAAAACAGTTTTCAATCTATCAATATAGAAACATGATTTCAGTTATAAAAGTATTCTTTTCATTGGCAATAATGATGCTTATAATCCCGGCAGTAAAGGCTGGTGACAACTACAAAAACTTCAAGGTGGCTGTTTATTCGCGTGCTTATGAAACTGCTAAAATGGGTGATAACAATTGGATTGAACCTATCTGGAATGAAGTGACCAGGCAAGTGAAAGTTGATAAAATTTACCTTGAAACGCACCGCGATTTAGTTATTGTGGATGAACCTACCCTTCTGAAAGCCAAGAAATTCTTCGAAAGTCATGGAGTCAAAATAGCAGGAGGAATAACCCTTACAGTCAACGAGAGCAACAACTTCGAAACATTTTGTTATACCAATCCGGAACACCGTAAAAAGGTAAAAGAAATTGTGGAATACACTGCCAGACATTTTGATGAATTGATTCTCGATGACTTCTTTTTTACCACCTGCAAATGCGAACTGTGTATTAAGGCCAAAGGAGCCAGAAGTTGGACTGATTACAGGCTGGAACTCATGACCAATGCCGCAAAGGAGCTGATCATTGATCCTGCAAAGGCTGTAAACCCCAACATCAAAGTGGTGATTAAATATCCAAACTGGTACGATCATTTCCAGGCCAATGGATTCAACCTGGAAACAGAACCCAAAATGTTCGATGGCCTATATACAGGCACTGAGACACGCGACCCGTCAAGTAACCAGCACCTTCAACAATACCTTGGTTATTCAATTTTCAGGTATTTCAACAACCTCAAGCCTGGTAAAAATGGCGGCGGTTGGGTCGATCCAGGTGGCCTGCCCTATATGGACCGTTATGCTGAACAACTTTGGCTTACGTTATTTGCCAAGGCACCTGAAATTACCTTATTTGATATTCGTCAATTGCAACGCCCATTTCAAAAATCAGACCGTGCTGCATGGCAGGATTCTGAATCAACGAGTTTTAATTATGATGAAATGATGAAGCCTGTGGACGATAATAATGGTACAATGGCAGCGCCTACTACAATAGCCCGAGCAGCGGGTTATACATTCGAGACAATTGACAAATTTATTGGCCTGCTTGGTAACCCTATTGGCGTAAAAAGCTATAAGCCATTTCATTCTACGGGTGAAGATTTTCTTCAAAATTACATGGGAATGATTGGCGTACCGATGGATATTGTTCCTGAATTTCCTGAAAATGAGCCCATTGTCTTTTTGACAGAACAAGCAAAATCTGATCCTGAAATAATAGCCAAAATCAAAAAGCAACTGATCTCGGGTAAAGATATAATGGCTACTTCAGGATTTCTGAAAGCTATGCAGGACAAAGGATTGAGCGATATTGTGGAACTTAGGCTTACGGGTCAGGTAGCGTCAGTAAAAGAATTCTCTGCAGGTTGGGGCTCCCATTCCTATTCTGATCATGCAATACTCATTCCTCAAATCAGGTACAACACGAACGATTCCTGGGAAGTAGTCTCGGCCCTCGATGGTACCAATGGATGGCCCATAATTCACAGAGCTGATTATGCAAAGGGTAAACTTTATATTCTTACGATTCCTGAAAATGTGATTGACCTGTATCACTTCCCGGTAGATGTACTGACCAGGATTAAAGAAATTCTGACTCCCACTATGCCCGCAGTGCTTGAAGGGCCCGGATATACCAGCCTTTTTGTTTATGATAACAATACAGTTATTGTGGAGTCCTTTGCTGATGAAACCTGTTTGGTAAAACTTCAACTTGCCAAGGGGTTTTCGAAAGCTAAGAATCTGGTTACAGGTGAAGTTCTTTCAGTTGAGAAAAAGGAAGTTCCCCAAAGAAGAATGCCGGCGATCATCAAATCAATGCTAAATCTGGAACTCAAACCTCATTCATACATTGTATTGCAGCTTGAAAAATAAAGTAAGAATTATTTTTGTGAAAGAGATTCCACTTTTATAAAAAAAAGAACAGAATCTATCTTATTTTAAAGGATGTCTAATCACTATTCCATAACTTACAATAAGTTAATATACCTTGGCATAAAAAATTTTAAGTATCCCCTCCTATAATTCTCAATACTAATAAAATTATTGCTATTTTTGAATAGAATTATTTTTCTTGTTTTGAAATAGAAATTTTAATTATGAAATATTCCAACAAGAATAACTTCAAATTATTCTTGTTTTATAAGCATAAAGAAGTAAGGTGAACAAATACAAATAACATATAATCAGATAATTAACTAAAATTTCTTCTTGCTAATATTGACCAGAAAAATTATTGATTTGAAAAATTATATGCAAAATTGAAATTACCATTAAGACATACACCTTGATTCAGTTTAAGAATAAAGGAGAACAAAAGGCATTTGAAATGGTTTAATAAGCATACAGTAATATATTTTAAAACCTTTACATGAAAAAAAACTGTCTAACTTCCAAATTTAGTTCGATCTTATTTAATCTTGGTCTTTTTTCAACGCTAGTCTTGGGTCTTACCTTCTGCGTAGATAAACCAGTGTTATGGAAAGTCGATTCAATCGATCAGGTTGCCAATGATTATATCAACAGTCATTCGGAGTTTTCTGAATTTGCTAAATTGATTAAAATGAATAACTTAGGACCATTACTTGGCATACGTGGACCTTATACAATCATGCTTCCGAATAACGATGCCATGTTTGCCTATTATCAAGAGAACGGTAAAAATTCACTTGAGGAATTCGATATGAATTTTCTCAATAAATTACTTCGCAATCATCTGATTACAAATGAAATATCAACAGGAGACATTGGCCTGGGGGCGATTCGGGATACCAATGCGATAGGTGATTATTTGGTTACCGAATTTCAGGGCTCTGATATTATATTGAATAAAAAATCTAAAATTATCGACCAGGATATTCGTCTGGCCAATGGCTATATACAAGTCATCGACCATGTTATTGATCCTGTCATCAAAGACGTTTACACTATGCTTGCTGAAGATCCTTCATTTAAAATATTTGCTGAGGGACTGAAAATCACAGGCATAAAAGACACCTTGCAAACAATTTACCTTCCTTATGGAACCAGGACAGCCCGAACCCGATTTACTATTTTTGCGGTACCCGATTCGATATATAATCGCAATGGAATTAACAATGTAAACGATCTCATTGCATGGACTGGTGCCAATCCTGACAGCGTGACCTTTCTGAACAATCCGTTTTACAGGTACATAGAATATCATTGTTTAAACGGCGCCTATTATTTAAATACCTTTCAATCAACTTTATATCCAATATTATCTTCTGATAATAATGTCTCTCTAACCATTGACTCGGATTATAAAATCAATTTTGATACCAAGACCCAAAAATACACCGCCTTCAATATCCCATTCTCAAATATTCCGGCTAAAAATGGGGCAATTCATACCATAAATAACTTGCTGCCAGTTATTCAACCCGAACCTACAACTATTATTTTTGAGACAACTGACTTTTTTGATTTTAAACAAGGAGATTATTACAAGAAATTCTATTATAAATTTTCAAATAACATTAATTCTTTTGCCAATATCCATTGGGTAGGTGATTACCTTCAGTACCATTTTAAAGTGGCCGGAGGATCAGGTCTTATTAACGAAGATTGTTTACAAATGATAGGTTGGTTTTCACTTTCTGTTACATTTCCAAAAGTGATGAAAGGAAAATGGGAAATGTCAATCTATCAACCGACTTGGCAAGATATAACATCCTGTTCAGTTTATATTGATGGAGTGATGGCAGAAAATAAATACCTGGGACCCCGGACAGGAGGCCCCGGTGGGTTACAGAAGATTGCTGATGTCGATTTTAAAACAACTACTCAGCATACTGTGAGATTAGATAATTTTTTCTACGGTATGGTATTTTGGGATTATGTCCAGTTTAAGCCGATTAAATAATTCGGCTCTTATTATAGTCCCCTTTTAGAGAATTTAGTAAAAATAAAATACAGGCGATGTATTTTTCCAATATGCACTGTATATTCAGAATAAAAAAGAAAGCGTCGTTGCCGCTATATATGAGCCTGAATCTTTGATTATGGGATCAAAAGTCTAATGAGGTGGAATATAAATCTGTAATTTATTAACCAAATCATTTGTATATGAGGATAGTTATGCCTATTTTTACAATATCTGTCTGACAGATACAAAACCTGACAAAATCCTAATGATGAAAAATATTTTAAAATCATTTCTTCTTATCATTCTATTTAGCTTGTCTTTTATTTCTTATGCTCAAACCGGGGCTATCAGGATCAATCAGCTGGGATATTATCCAACTGCCAACAAAATTGCCATAGTTGTTTTTACCAATGCCAGCACTTTTGAGGTAGTGAATGTACTGGATAATTCAGTCGAGCTGACTGGCAATTTGTCTACGAATGTCTTCTGGAAAGAAGCTGATGATAGTATTAAACAATGTGATTTCTCGGCACTTACTAAATTAGGAACCTATAAAATCCTTATTCCTGGATTCGGTGAATCATATCCGTTTGAAATATCGAATACCGTCTTACGCAAAGCGGCTTATGCTTCATTAAAATCGTACTATTACCAACGTAGTTCTTATGAATTAACCGCTCCTTTTGCTGGTTTATGGGCAAGAGCGGCAGGACATCCCGATACACAGTGTATTCTTCATTCGTCGACGGGCAAGACGGGTAAAATATCCTCGCCAGGCGGCTGGTACGATGCAGGTGATTATGGAAAATACGTCATCAACGTAGGTATTTCAGTAGCTTCCATGCTTTCATTTTATGAAAACTTCAATACTTTTTTTGCTGATGGAACTATCCATATTCCTGAATCGGGCAATGGAAAAAACGATTTACTGGATGAAGTAAAATATGAACTCGACTGGCTCAAGACCATGCAGGACGCAGATGGCGGAGTATTTTTCAAATTGACCACCCTGCAATTCTCAGGATTTATTATGCCAAGTGCAGATAAGGCAGACCGCTATATCATTGGAAAAACATCGGCATCGGCACTCGATTTTGCTGCAATGATGGCTATGGCCGGACGTATTTACAAAAGCTATGATGCTGATTATGCGGCTGATTGCATTGTACGTGCTGAGAATGCCTGGATTTGGGCAAAAGCCAATCCTGCTATTTATTTCAAGAATCCGACAGATGTTGCTACGGGTGAATATGGCGATGGAAATGTGTCAGATGAATTTATATGGGCGGCTGCGGAATTGTATATCACCACCCAAAAAGCAGAATACAAAACCTATTTGGAGGGAAAAAGCAGTTCGCTAACTTACAAAAGTGCACCAGGATGGCCTGGTGTACAGCCACTTGCATCACTATCACTGGCAACTCAAACCAATGGTTTATCTGCAGCACTTTTATCGACCATAAAAAGTTCAGTGGCGGCAACAGCCGATTCGTGGTTGAGTCAGATTAATTCCAATGCTTGCCGAATCCCTACATTTGGCTTTAACTGGGGCTCCAACAGTACCATAGCAAACGAAGGTGTTGGCCTATTGTATGCTTATATTCTTACAAAAGATACCAAATATATAAAGGGCGCGGCCGAATGTGCAGATTATTTATTGGGTAAGAATGCCACTGGCTTTTCCTTTGTTTCCGCTTATGGCAGCAAGACTCCCATGAATTTTCACCACCGTCCATCCTTTGCCGATGGTGTTGTGCAGCCAGTTCCGGGTTTTGTTTCCGGAGGCCCCAATTCAGGAAAAGAAGACGGTGAAAAATATCCATTTAGCAATCCAGCCAAATCTTTTGTAGATGTGATGGGCAGTTATGCTTCCAACGAAGTTTGCATCAACTGGAATTCACCCATGACCGCATTATTTGCCGGCATTGACGCTGTGATGGGTGATAATTCAACAGTTGATTTTCAAGTGCAGACCAGTATGAACAATCCACCAGTAATCAATATTACTGCACCTTTGTATGATTCAAAAACAGGTTCTGATGTGGCGCTCAAAGTAAAAGGCACCTCAACAGACGCCACTGGAATTGCTAAAATAGAGTATTACGTAGATGCACATTTTATGGGATTGACAACTGCAAGTCCTTATGACTGGACCCTAAATTCTCTGCCTTTTGGTTCTCATACGGTTACTGTTCTGGCTTATGACAATCAAGGCCTGACCACTGAAAAAACCAACATCTTCAACTATTTCCCTGTCATTTTATCTCCAGGAAAAATTGAAGCTGAATACTTCTCCGGCATGACTGGAATTACTACCCAGATTACAACCGATACCGATGCAGGACTTAACATTACAAGTATTGATGCAAGCGACTGGCTGGATTACACTATAAACATTAAGAACCCAGGCAACTATAGGATTGAATACCGTGTTGCAAGCGCTGTTGCAGGAGGTAAATTTGAACTTCGCAAGTCAACGGGAGTAGTACTTTCTTCGGGTACAATTGCAAATACAGGTGGGTCACAGAAGTGGGTGACGATTGCAGATACCATTAACTTAAATGCGGGCAAGCAAACACTTCGACTACAAGCAATTACAAAAGGCTGGAATATTAACTGGATGAACCTGGTCTATTTGTATCCAACATCAGTTTCAGATCAGAACATAATCGATAACAGAAATTCTCTATCCATTGCACCGAATCCTGTTATAAACAATTTCACTTTAAAGTATAATATTTCAGAGCTCCTTCCTATTCAATTCACTCTTTATGACAGTAGAGGCAAACTGGTCAGTAGAAAACAGTTGACCAATGCATCTTCACATTCAGGAGAATTGAAATGGAACATCGATCAGAAACTTGCCACTGGTGAATACTATATTATCATGCTGCAAAAAGGCCAAAAAGTGGCTGGTTGTAAACTCATCAAATCAAAATAGATTCTTTTATTTTACTCAAAAGTAAGATATAACTCAGTAAATTTCTAATCGCATTTAGGCCCCATATTTTTAAATATTTCTTCACCTTCCTCTCTACTTTTCAAAATTATAATCCTGGATTTCTCACACTGTTCCGATGGGATGGGTAGGTATTTGCGTGTAATCTTCTGATACCTTTCTGATACCTTTCTGATACCTTTCTGTAACCTTTCTGTAACCCTACATTACAGAAAGGTATCAGAAAGGTATCAGAAAGGTATCAGAAGATGGCTTGTTATCCCTGGCATGATAGCAGTTGTACATCTCTGTTATTTATTTTTCATGTCCGGTTCCAAATACATGGGAAAATTAGTACCCAGGTATAAACCCCTTCCAGGGTGCAGGCATTTTGGACACACTTTCTGCTTTTTTTCCTGCATTTATTTCAATAAATATTTCTATAAACAGCTATTATTCTGAACAATTAAAGTATTTCAACAGACCCTAAGTACATTGAATAAAATGAGTTACGACATTGTATTGCCTCAGAATACGCACTCACTTAAGGTTTTCGAAGTCCCAAATTATTTTGAATTTACAAACTGGATGATCAACAAAAAAGGCAGGACTCCCAGGAGTTCTGCCTTTTTTGTTGATAGAAGTATGAATGTTTAAACCATCGGGTATTTTTTGAATATTTCTTCTGATCTCATTAGTATATCAACATATTGGGCACGTTGATACATAAATGGATCTTTCATATTTTTTCTGGATAATTTACCTCTAAAGTCGTCCAAAGTTCTATAACCTTTATTGTCCATCCAATTATTTATTTCAGTGAGCATAGTTGCCACAAAGGACAATTCCCTTTTGTAAATAACCGACACCATTTGCACTGCATCAGCACCGGCAAGCAACAGACGGATAATATCTTCTGCAGAATAGATACCGCGACTGGCACAGATACTTCCTTCAATGTTTCCATGAAGTAATCCTGAATACCTAAGAGCAAGCTGAATATCGCGTGGCTGAGTCAATTCCCAGGGAAAGTGAAATACTTCGTTCTCGATGTCGATATCGGGTTGAAAGAAACGATTAAAAAGTACAAAACCATCCACACCAGCTTCATCAAGTTTCTTAACAAAATTTAAAGTATTGGTATAGAATGGACTTAATTTAACACTCACGGGTATCTTAATTGCTTTCTTGACACTTTTCACAATCTGGTACTGTTTTTCTTCAATGGAGGAGGCCCCAACTTCAAAATATCCGGGAGTAGCATACAGATTCAACTCCAAACCATCAATTCCAGTAGCTTCCAGAGCCTTTGCATATTCAACCCAACTGGGTTCATATAAGGCATTCAAACTTGCAAATACCGGAACTGAAGAATTTTCCTTTAGTTTTTTCAGATTGAAGAGATGTTCTTTGGGACCACCATAAGGAATGTCCGGAAAGATCTTGGTCATTTCGGCATTCCGTTCATCGTATTCGTTCTTCTCTTCATCCAATTGAAGACTTTCAAGCTGAATTTGTTCTTCAAAAAGCGACTTGTACACAATAGCAGCAATACCTGCCACTTCGAGTTCTTGAATTATTTCGGGCTTGGTTACAAGATTGCTTGCACCTAAAATCAAAGGATTCTTTAATTTGATGCCCATGTAGGTTGTTGATAAATCGGCCATAATATTTTGGTTTTAGTGAGAACACTTTATCATTAAAACCCCTGTGACCCCTATTTTGTTCAGTAAATTTCAAAAAAAAGACGCCCCATGAATATTAATTCCACGGGGCGTCCCAATATATTTTGATTGAATGAGTTTACATCAAACTATATGCAACAGTTAATCCGGCCATTACGATTGAAACCATACTCATCAGTTTAATCAGAATGTTGAGTGATGGACCCGAAGTATCTTTGAATGGATCGCCAACAGTATCACCGGTGATAGCTGCTTTGTGGCATTCAGAGCCTTTTCCGCCCAAATTACCTTCTTCAATATACTTCTTTGCATTGTCCCATGCGCCACCGGCATTGGCCATAAAAATAGCAAGAATAAAGCCGGTAGAGGTTCCGCCCAACAGAAGACCTACTACACCCGATACGCCAAAGATAATACCTGTAGCGATAGGGATAAAAATGGCCAGCAATGATGGAAAGAGCATTTCTTTCTGAGCGCCTTTGGTTGAAATTTCAACACAACGGGCATAATCAGGTTCTGCCTTTCCTTCGAGAATACCTTTAATTTCGCGGAACTGACGACGAACTTCTTCCACCATACTTTGAGCGGCACGGCCTACGGCGTTCATTGTTAATCCGCAGAAAAGGAAGGCAGCCATCGAACCAAGAAAAGCACCCACCAGAACGCGAGGGTTCATAATGTCGAGGTGCAGAAACTGCATCATTTCGGGGATCGTAGCTTTATGGATCTCCAGGTTTGTGAAATGATTGTTGGTGGCGTACTGAGCAAATTCAGCCACTTTTTCAGGAATACGGGCAATAGCGATTTTAATTTCTTCAATATAAGAAGCCAAAAGGGCCAAGGCAGTTAGTGCAGCCGAACCGATCGCAAATCCTTTACCAGTAGCAGCAGTTGTATTTCCAAGTGAATCAAGAGCATCGGTACGTTTACGTACTTCTTCACCCAAACCACTCATTTCAGCATTTCCTCCGGCGTTGTCGGCAATAGGTCCATAAGCATCGGTAGCCAATGTAATTCCTAAAGTTGAAAGCATACCAACCGCGGCAATTGCAATACCATATAATCCAAAGCTAATATTGTTGAAATTGAAATTAGCAGCAAAAAGAAATGCCAAAATAATTGAAGTACCAACGATCAGCACAGGAACAGCTGTTGAAATCATACCTGTACCAATTCCAGAAATAATTACTGTTGCATGACCTGTCTTGGTTGCTTCGGCTATATTACGTGTAGGAGCATATCCTGCTGAAGTATAATATTCAGTAATTTTACCAATACCGATACCACCCAGTAAACCAGCCATCATGGAACCCCAAACTCCCAATGAATTAGGAATATTCAGATATCTAAGGATGAAAAATGAAAAGAAGGCAATTCCTATCGAACTGATATTAACACCTCGACCCAGAGCACTTAACAATTGTTTTTGATTGGCGCCTTCTTTGGCTTTAACGGTGAATATTCCAAGGATAGAAAGAAGGATGCCCACCGCAGCAATAACCATAGGAGCAATCACAGCATTAAACTGTATCGTATAGCTTTCAGCAGGACTAACATTCACACCAATATCGATCAAATTTGATGCTACAAAAGCGGTTGCTCCAAGTGCAGCAGTAGAAAGAATTGCACCGCAATATGATTCATACAAGTCGGCACCCATACCGGCAACGTCACCTACATTGTCACCTACATTATCAGCAATGGTTGCAGGATTGCGGGGATCATCTTCAGGAATACCGGCTTCCACTTTACCCACAAGGTCAGCGCCTACATCAGCCGCTTTAGTAAAAATACCACCACCCACACGGGCAAACAATGCCTGGGTTGAAGCTCCCATTCCAAAAGTAAGAGTTGTAGTTGTAATAATGATCAGCTTCATGGAAGGATCGGCAGCAATAATGCCGTTGGTGGTTGAGTCGAGTGCACCGATTATGTACTGCAATGCATAAAACCACATTGAGATATCAAGCAATCCAAGACCCACAACAACCAAACCCATTACAGCACCTGAGCGAAATGCAATCCGCAATCCGTCGTTCAATGAACGCTGGGCAGCATTGGCTGTACGAGCTGATGCATAAGTAGCAGTGCGCATTCCAAAGAAGCCAGTTAATCCAGAGAAGAAACCACCCGATAGAAAGGCAAATGGGACCCAAGGATTTTGAATTTCCAATACATAAGCCATTACGGCAAACAATGCAGTTAAAATTAAGAATACTCTGAAAACCACCTTGTATTGTTGTCTAAGGTAAGCCATTGCGCCGTCACGAACATGCTTGGCGATTTTTTTCATTGTATCCGTACCCTCGCTCTCCTTCATCATTTGCTGAAAGAAAAACCATGCAAAAAAAAGTGCCATAACGGAACTGAAAGGCACTAACCAGAAAATTGAATTCATAGATTATTGGTTTTATGCAACCTGGGTTGCTGGTTAAGTTGAATGTGATTTTTATTGATTGAAATGAAAGTTGTGAAATTAGCATTTTAAAATTTAATTGATCAATTAAATCTAATGTTGTTTGACAGTTCTTTCATTTTCTTTTACGGTACACAAAAATAGAATAGTACATCAATTTCACTCATTTAGGACCACTCAGATAACGATTTATAAACAAATACTTAATATTCATATCAATTTAGCACATCAATTACCCCTTTTGTGTTTGAATTCGGACCTTTTTTATATAGATTTTGTAAATTCAGAATCAGCAATGAAGAGGCGATCAATATCATTCCTAAAACTGATACCAGGTCTGGAGACTCATCGGGAAGAATCAACCAACTGAGAATGGCACCAGAAACAGGGATCAGGAATTTCCATATATTCAGTTCTGAAACTTTTACTGTTGGCCTTCGGAGCAATGTAAACCATATTGTGATGGCAGCAGCCGATAAAAAGCTTAACCAACCCAATGCAATGTAATATTCAACAGGGAAAACTTTGTAGTGAAGCCCTTCAAAGGGAATAGAAATTACAAATAGAGTTAAGCCACCAATGAAAAGTGAAGAGGAAGTTAAAATCATCGGAGAAATGGTTTGTTTTTTTCGGGAAACCACTACGTTGGTAATGCCTGATACCAAGTTGTTCAGCAATAATAGAACCACCCCAGTGATGGCAATTTGGGCACCTGAGGGGAGACTATTTCTGCCAAGAGTTATAACTGCGACGCCGAGTATGCCAATCAAAATACTGCCTGTTTTGTACCAATCCATACGGTCGTTTGAAATGGAGTAATGCGCCACCAGAGCCACAAACAGAGGTGATGATCCAACAATCATAGCTGAAATAGATGCCGGCAACCTACTCACACCCATATAAAAAAGCGAATATTGTAAGACGACTTGCAAAAAGGCAATCAGAACGACATAACCAAAATTTGCACTCACTTCTTTCCTGAACCGACTAAAATCGTGCACCAAAGGAAATAACATTACTCCCGAAATTAAAAAACGAATACCGGCGAACTGTAAAGGCGAATGATATTTCAGGCCAATCTTCACTCCCACAAATGCTGAAGACCAGAGTAAACAGGCAATCACGGCAAGGAATATGGTTTTTGAAAAATACTTCTTCATTGATGTACTTTCAACTTTAAAAATACATCGATTAATGTTTAACAAATTTACGAACCTCGCAATATCCCTCCTGAACAACATTCAGAAAATACAAACCTGAAGAGAGTGGACGGATATCAACCTGTGTTTTCATATCAGAAACAGGCTTATGGATCAATTCTAACCCATCAAGATTGCAAACCGAAAGATATCCACCAATTGTTGATTGTTCGATTGTCAAATAATTTTGAGCCGGATTAGGAAATACTTTCAAGCCTGAATTAGATTGCTTCATCGTTGTGCCAGTGATTTTTGGATTATAATATACTTTGAAAAAAGATTTCCCTACAGGTCGGGTTAATCGTTTCCAACCGTCAGGCTGACTGGATAAAGTCACTGCGGCACCAGTGTAATATTCAGTCACTTTAGTAACTTCCTGAATTTCAAAAGGTAAATCAATCTCCTTCATATCAAGGAAGGTTTGTTTTCCAATAAATGAAACCAAAAGGTAATCAGGAAATTTCTCCATAAAAACAGATTGACTGCTTCGGATACCTTTCAAACTAGCTTCAGTACCATAAGGATTAAAAAATAATCTGTTGCTGGACAATGCCCAACCAATTGTTTTATTGTTGATAACCAATTTAAAAGCTTCATCGGCGCCACCACCTTTAGCATAAAATCCCTTTGGGGCAATTGTCAGGTTGTTCCAATCGTGCGCCAGTAAATCAAAATTAGCCACTACATTCCATCCATTGTCAAAAGTAGTCTTCTGCATTTTCCTGTCACTGCTTAAAAACTGATGATCTGTCATTTGAGAGTAGCCCACATTCCTGGTAACGGTTGAAATAAAATGATATCCTGATATAAATTTTTCAAGGTTATCATTCCAGTACTGCACGGATGGCGGCATAAACAACGGCATGGAGGCATACAGAATATTCCATAGATCCTTATCCTCCCAATAGGCCGGAACTTTGGAAGCTCCGTCGCCTGTATACCAGGTAGGAATATGTACATCATGATAAACAAGACCATGAAGTGGAATTCGCATTGCAGGACTAATATTTTGATCAGCATAAGTCTGATCAGTTGGCTCAAGAGGACTTCCCCAATCGTAACCTGCATTTGTTGCCGGAACGATGGTCATTGTTCCTTCACTATAATCAACATTTGGAAATGCGAAATCATGTGCTTCCTCCACTCCACCAACCAGATTCAGGTCGTTCTTTATATAACTGAGTAAGCGGTTACGGGCTTCAGCATCCTGTTTGCGCGTCATTGGATGTACAGTCGAAAAACATTCTTCGAGACCTGAAGCCAATTCGACATCAATAAACCTGCTGTTGTAATGATTGGTAGCCAGATCGATCGGAACATGTATCTTCGCATAAGCCAGATGAGTTACGGCGCAGGTATAAAAACCCTGGAAAGGTTTGTTATCCGGATAAGCCAGCCATCCTTTTTTCAACTGGCCATTGGAATCAACCATCACATCATCCGGATACCCCTCAGTCTTGTAGCTACTCCACTCCGGATGATCTGTTGGCCATACGTCAGTGAATATATCGTACCTGTCTGATAAAAATCCCTTGGAATTAATTGAATCAATTATTACTGAAAAATTGGGTGATCCCCAACCGCCTGTTAAATTCCATAGGGCTTTATCAATACCCATCAATTTAGCGGTAACCAAGAAATCAGGTTTGATATTCATTGACAACGGCCAAAAATCAACGGCGCCAATCAATTTGTCTATATTAGGATTGTCAATCTTCTTCTGAGTAAATGTTTTTACATAACCCAATGTTTCCGCATGTACGCGATACCAGTTACACATTTCAATATAACCGTTGTCAACCACAACAAGATACACAGTGCGATTGTAAGACAACGTGTTTTTAGCAGGTTTCTGATGAAGCTGAAAACTGTATAAATTTTGAGTACCTGGTTTTAGAAACTGAAAGTCAGCATCCCACTGATCATCGGATGCTACCATATAACCATCCTTCAAATTGGTCACTCCGATGAAAGGCATGGTCGATTTCCATGAGTAAGAAGCAAAATTTCCAAAAGGACTTGAACTGGTTACTGGTATCATAATCCCGGTGCCACGGGGAATAATAAGGAAATCATTTGTTTGGCTTGAAATGATTCCAGGGAATTGGATGTCAGAATTCACAACCATAGCCGCTTCGCCAGAGATTTCCATTTTTAGGGCTTTCCCTTCTACCGTAAAATCAATCGAAACAGGAGATTTGGCAGTGTTCAGCATTTCCGCTGATACCCTTATAGATTGTTGGTTCAACTGTTCAACTGATTTGATGTTGGCAAATTGCGCCGACGAGGTTTGGTAACTTTTACCGCTTAATTTATTGGTTATATTTACTGACAGCACAGGTAACTTGATCACCCCTTTTACCTGCTCATTCTCCACTGTATAGTCTCCGGAAATACCTTGCAAATCAAGCAGTGTAAGCGATACATCATCAGCATATAAACTACCAGTACCATTGCCGACTATCCTTGGTAGAATATACTTGATTTTGGCCGGAACAATAAAGCTGGATGAGTATTGCTTATATCCGGAAGTCGATTTATCAAATTTGATTGGGTTAAAGCTCCAGTTTACTTCAACACCCGCAGCATTGTACAATATAACACAAATATTGGCATCATCAGTCACATTTATAGATTGTACCCAACAGGATAATTCATACAATTGTCCTTCAGAAACAAGTATTTTGTCATAAGTTTGAAATGACCAGTCTGCAATTCCAGGATAATCAATTTTTAAGGCTTTTGCGCCTGAATGAACAGGATTTGTGACAATTGTAGCAGATCCACCGCCTGAGCGCGACCAAAAGCTGTTCCAACTGCTCTTATCGGATTCGAACCCCGGATTTTTAATCAGATTCTGAGAATTAGCTACCACCGATAATAGGAGAAGCAGTAATAAAGCGCTAGAATTAACAAGGTTTTGTTTCATAGTTAGGTTATTAGATTGACTCATAAATTTGTTCCCCAACCGGTCAGATAAGGGTAATATCAATGGTCTGCAAATTACATATTTTTTATGGATATTTGGATTTCAATAGTAATTCAATTGTATAAATATTAATTTTCTTTCCTCTAAAAGCTTTAATAAATAAGACAACTTACGCAAGACCACTGATTTGTAAGAAAATAAGGGGGAACACTGATAAAAAAAAATAAAAAAAAAGGACCACAGATTTCTCACTTCATCACTTTCTCACTTCCTCAACTTCCTCACTTCCTATTTTCATTTTTCACATTTTTACATTTTTGATTTCAGAATGCGGTTTTATGAAATAGGAAGTGAGGAAGTTGAGGAAGTGAGGAAGTGGATAATTTTCTTATTTCAAAATCTTAGTATATAGGTTATATTCGTGATTTCCCTCTTGCTCACTTCCTCACTTCCTCAACTTCCTCACTTACTATTTCAATTTTCTCATTTTTACATTTTTGATTTCAAAATGCGTTTTTATGAAATAGGAAGTGAGGAAGTTGAGGAAGTGAGGAAGTTGAAAATTTTCTTATTTCAAAATCTTAGTATATAGGTTGAATTCGTGATTGAGTAGACGGGGCTTAAACTGAGCGATGTACCTTTCGGCTGTCTTGGGTTGAATGCCCAACTCTTCGGCTATTTTCAGATAACCCTTACGATCGAACTGCTGCGGTAACTTTTCAAAGAAGGTAAGGCAAATGCCTTTCAGATTATTGTTGGGCATGGTTTGATAGACCGCAATCGCATGTTTCTCGAGCGTTGCAGCAATGGTGATAGCCGTTTCATAATCAAGGTCGCTGCAAATCAGAGTGTTGATGCTCCTGAGCTGGTGACTATTTTCAGTCACCTGCTCAGTAGGCACATCAAGGGGATTACTCAGCAGGTGACTTGGAGTCACCAGCTGAGGAGTCACCAGCTGAGGAGTCACCAGCTGAGGAGTTTCCAATAACCGAAGGGCAGTAAGGATCATCGCTATGCGGAAAGTAATTAAGCCCAGGCGTTTGATACTGGCATTAAAATCCCTTCCAATCAGCAGTTCGTTCCTTGCGAGCATGGCCCCGAATAAGGCGGTGAACTTGAGCCCTTGCTCTTCGGTAAGTTTGAACTGAATGGGTTGAGCGAGCTGGTTTAGTTGATTGTACAATTCAAAAATCCGGTCGCCCTTTTCAGTCAGGAACTCTTTATAGTTGACAGCGCGATGGGAGATGAAAGGGTTTTTAAATTCGCTGTGGTCTTCAAAGGCATAGAACATGACACGGCTAAACAATCCGTTTTCAACGTCAGGCATCAGGTGGTGAACCTGCTTGGGTGTACCTCCTAAACAAAATGCGATGTGTGGGTCTTTTATCTCGATGCACATATTGCCCTTTTTGCGGGACACGCTCGAACTTTCATGATGAAAGCCTTTTCTGAGCAAATCACTGAAA
>Ga0123339_10000236_pt1 | contig 49869 bp, 41 predicted proteins | sample lystaG_FD_89956 | JGI IMG/M metagenome (GOLD analysis project Ga0123339, IMG submission 89956) | Glacier valley bacterial and archeal communities from Borup Fiord, Nunavut, Canada, to study Microbial Dark Matter (Phase II) -... | ecosystem: Environmental > Aquatic > Freshwater > Ice > Glacier ...
ATTTATAAACATTAAATTAAACTTAGCTTAACCTTGCACGCAAAATTTGATTTATTTAAGTTTTCATTTCAATATCAGATGTTGGTAACTTAGTGTTAAAATGCAAAATCTGCAAAAATGAGCCATGAATGCAGATTTTTATGTGGATTAACTGCATGTTAATAATTATATCTTTGTTAATAAACTTGAACCCGATAAGTGAGATCTTAAATCGTCTCTGAAATTTTTAACCGCCTAACTATCAAGTCCTATTTCTTTTTTTTACCTATTAAATAATTTCATGCGACATTTTGGTACAGAACCCCGTGAGCCCCGGGCATTTATCTTTGGTATCCGACCGGTGATTGAGGCCATTGCAGCAGGAAAAGAAATTGAAGCACTCCTGGTTCAAAAGGGCATAGCGGGTGAGCTTATACAGGAGCTTAAAAACATAGCCAGACTGCATGAAATTATCATTCAGTTTGTGCCTGATGAAAAGCTAAACCGCGTCACGCGAAAGGTTCATCAGGGGGTCATTGCGTATATTTCTCCAATTACTTATTCGAAAATCGAAAACTTAATTCCTCAATTTTTTGAAGAAGGGAAAGTACCACTTGTGCTGATACTTGACCGCATAACTGATGTGCGTAATTTTGGAGCCATTGCAAGATCTGCACATTGCTTTGGAGTACATGCCATCGTTTTACCTTCACGTGGTGCAGCCCCTGTGAGTGAAGATGCATTAAAGACTTCTGCCGGGGCGCTGCTTAAAATTCCTGTTTGTCGTGAGCCTAATTTAAAAGATACGCTCATGTTTCTTAAAAACTCAGGTCTTCAGCTTGTGGCCTGCACTGAAAAGGCTAGTAAGCTGGTTTCAGCGGCAGACTGGACAGTTCCAACCTGTATTGTTATGGGTTCTGAAGAAGACGGTATTTCTGATGCTTATTCTGAATTATGTGATTCTTCGGTACGCATTCCGATGGCTGGTAGAATTGACTCATTAAATGTTTCTGTTTCTACGGGTATCATTTTATATGAAACGTTAAATCAACGTATCCAGGCCAGGTAATAAATATTCAGTTTTGTTTCAGGCGGTAAAGTATTACTTCTGAACCAGACAATTTATTCTGACATGTATGATAAAAACCCGGGCAGTTCAACTACTGGTCCCGGATTATTAAATTTCTACCGTTACACCTGCTTAAAACTAAACGTAGCGCTCTCCGTATGTTTGTTTTACATCAGCTACAATTTGCTTAATCAACTGCTCTTTTTCTTTTTTGCAAATCAGCAGGGTATCAAGTGATTCGACAACAATATAATCATCCATACCCTGCAGTATTACCAGTTTATTTTCAGGTACATTCACGATACAATTGGTAGAATCAATCACCATGACCTTTTTACTTCCTATAAAAGTATTTCCTGCTTCATCTTTTTCTTTAACAGTATAGACTGAGCCCCAGGTGCCCAAGTCGCTCCAGCCAAAGTCACCAGGTATTACATACACATTATTGGCTTTTTCCATAATTCCGTAATCTATCGAAATATTGGTACACTGAACATAGGCCTGTTTTATAAAATCCTGTTCTTTCGAAGTATTGTAAAAAACCTTACCATCTTTAAATATCTCTAGAATATCAGGCAGGTGCTTTTCAAATGCTTTGATAATTGAAGCTGCGCTCCAGATAAAAATTCCAGCATTCCAGAGAAAATCTCCACTCTTTAAAAAAGTAGACGCCAGCTCAGCATTGGGTTTTTCGGTAAATGTTTTTACTTTATAAAAACCGCTGTCAAGTGTCAGATCGTTAAACTGTATATAACCATAACCTGTATCAGGCCGGGTCGGTACAATTCCTAAAGTAATGAGGTAGTCTTTTTCTGACGCCTTTACGACACATTCTAAAATGGTTTCTTCGAATTTTTCTTCTTTAAGTATCAGGTGATCTGCAGGTGTGACAATAATGGTGGCAAGTGGATCAAGCTTTAAAATTTTAAAACTGGCATATGCAATACAGGGAGCAGTATTTCTCATGACCGGTTCACCAAGTATCTGGTAATCGGCTAGCTCTGGTAACTGACTTTTAACAATATCACGGTAGGCTTCATTGGTTACAACAAAGACATTTTCTACAGGACATACATTTCTGAAACGATCAAACGTTTGTTGTATAAGCGTTTTACCGGTTCCCAGAATATCAAGAAATTGCTTGGGATAGGTTGATTTGCTAACTGGCCAAAAACGGCTTCCTATGCCGCCAGCCATAATTACAACATATTTAGATTTCATAATAATTAATGACGCGTTAACTGGAAATTCAAAAAATGAATGGAATAATAAACCAAGTATAAACAGATTATTTCTGTTTAAGCCACCCAATATGAAATTGACAAAAAATTGAGCAAATGATTGATTAATTTTGCAGACTTTTTAATTATATTTAAGAAGCATTATCACTGTTTGGCTAGCTGGCCTTTCGCGTATTACAAATATTTTGCTGGTTGAAGATGGAGATTAAAAAAACATTATTTGATAATTTACAAAGTTTTTTCGGGTTTGATACGTTCAAAGGTGAACAGGAAGCTATAATAACAAATATACTTGACAGAAAAGATACATTTGTAATTATGCCTACCGGTGCGGGTAAATCTATGTGTTATCAGTTACCTGCTTTAATGAGTGATGGAGTGGCAATTGTTATTTCACCGCTTATTGCCCTGATGAAAAATCAGGTTGATCAGCTTCGTGCTTTCGGAAGTAAAGACAGCATTGCACATTTCATGAATTCTTCACTTAACAAGGCAGATATCGCCCGCGTTAAACAAGATGTGCTTGATGGTGCAACCAAATTATTATATGTTGCCCCTGAGTCACTCAGCAAACAGGAAAATCTTGATTTTTTAAAACTGGTACAGATTTCTTTTGTAGCCGTTGATGAAGCACATTGTATTTCAGAATGGGGTCATGATTTCAGGCCCGAATACCGAAAAATAAGGCAGGTTATACAACAGATAGGTGATGACATTCCAATAATTGCTTTAACCGCTACGGCTACTCCTAAAGTGCAGCAGGATATTCAGAAAAATCTGGGTATGCAAAATGCATTCGTTTTTAAATCTTCTTTTAACCGTACCAATCTTTTTTATGAAATTCGGCCAAAGAAGAATGTAATGAAAGAAATTACCAGGTTTATTAAAAATAACACTGGTAAATCAGGTATTATTTACTGCCTGAGCCGTAAAAAGGTAGAAGAAGTTTCTGAAACATTGGTTATAAATGGAATTAAATCGTTGCCCTATCATGCAGGTCTTGATTCTAAACAGCGTGCAGAAACTCAGGATCGTTTTTTAATGGAAGATATTGATGTAATTGTAGCTACGATTGCATTTGGTATGGGTATAGACAAACCAGATGTAAGGTTTGTTATTCACCATGATATTCCAAAAAGTATGGAAGGCTATTATCAGGAAACAGGTAGGGCTGGCCGTGATGGGGGAGAAGGACATTGCCTGGCTTTTTATTCTGAAAAGGATATTGATAAGCTGGCGAAGTTCATGAAAGATAAGCCAGTTTCAGAACGTGATATTGGTACCCAGATTTTAAAAGAGGTGATCGATTATTCAGAATCACCCGTTTGCCGCAGAGTACAGATTCTTCATTATTTTGGTGAAAACTTTAATGAGGCTGGTTGTAAGAAGATGTGCGATAATTGCCGTCATCCAGCTGAACGTTTTGATGCCGAGCAAGACCTGCTGATGGTACTTAAGCTTGTACGTAAACTCGGTGAAAAATTTAATGATACCCATATTATCAATGTGTTGATGGGTAATAATAATCAGGCTGTGCATACCCATGAGCATGATGTAATTGAAGAGTTTGGATCAGGAAAAGACAGAGGTGTCAATGTTTGGAAGTCTGTTATTCGCCAGGCTACACTGTATAATTATTTTATTAAAGACATTGAACTCTACGGGATCTTAAAACTTGCCAAATTTGGTGCATCATTTATAGATAATCCGTATTCAGTCAAGTTCATGCTGAATATTGATTATAGTCAGATTGATTTCGATGATGAAGATTCTCAAGGTGGTATAAGTGCAGCCCTTGATGAGGTTTTATTTATCTTATTAAAAGACCTGCGTAAAAAGATTGCAAAGCAAAAAAGTATTCCACCATTTGTAATTTTTCAAGACCCTTCACTTGAAGAAATGGCTACCCAATATCCTGTAACCCTTGATGAACTCAAGCAAATTTCAGGTGTAGGAGCAGGAAAGGCCATGCGTTATGGTCAACCCTTTATTGAGCAGATCAATAAGTATGTCGATGAACATGATATTGATCGCCCAATGGATATGCTTGTTAAGTCTCAGGTGAATAAATCAGGACTTAAAGTTTCAATTATTCAGAATATAGACCGTAAGATTCCCCTTGAAGATATTGCATCAGCAAAGGGACTAAGTTATGTTCAGATGATTCATGAAGTAGAAACAATTGTTTCATCTGGTACCAAGCTGAATTTAAACTATTACCTGGATGATATCATTGATGAAGATCGCCAGGAAGAAGTATACGATTACTTTCGTAACTCTGAAGTAGATTCAGTTGATGCTGCCTTAAAAAAACTGGGAGAAGAAGATTACACGCGGGAAGAAATTCAATTGATGCGTATCAAATTTCTATCTGAATACGGTAATTAATATCACATAATCTATTCAGCTGGTGTAAAGCTGAATAAAACTGGTGCCTGTTTTGAATTTCTAATGGCAAGAAATTCGGTATATACAGGAGAAAATGTTGCTCTGTTTTCAATAACAACATCATATAGCCCCATCAATCCCATTAGTAATTCTGATATTTCACGAATACCATGGTTACCACCGGTGTTACTACTGATATAAGCACATTTTTCAAGAGTTTTTAGGTGTTCCTGAAAGAGAAAGGATGCATTGTTTCTAAGGGCAAAGCTCATTCGGCTAGCCTTTACCAAACCCAGATCAAGAACATCATCAAAAAAAAACAGGCTTTCTGATACCTTCACATTAAAATCTTTAGCCAAACGTGCTTCCATCTGACTCTTATCTTTTACCTGGTAATAGACAGCATCAAAACGGTCTCTTTCAGCAACAAACATGGCCCCGGGGTTTTCTTCACCCGTGATAATTGCTGTAAAAGGAATACGTCCGTTTTGCAGGTATAAGGCAAACCGTAACAGATTTATACCCATCGTATCAAGCTCTGAATAGGTACTGTTGCGCTTATTATCTTTACGCCCATCGGTAAAGACTCCATCCCAATCAAAAAGGAGGACATTTACCTCAAACAGGCCTGCTTTTATTGCAGAAGGTGATTGAAGAAAATTTCCTCCTTTTGACTTGAATAGCTTTTCAATAGTTGAAAGCGTATTATCCAATTATTCCTAGTTTAACAAGATCCTGAATGTCTAGCATACCTACTGGTTTTTCATCCTGTAGAACAACCAGGTTATCGATTTTATGTTGTTTTATAAGTGATGCTGCAAGTTCAAGAACATCATCTGCTCTGATGCTTACCGGCATTGTATAGGTAAAGTCTGACATATGTTTGTCAAGCAGGCTTTTTCCTGATTCTTTTAATGCCCGGCGTAAAGTTCCGTCAGTAAATATGCCTATAAGATTACCAGCTGCATCAACAACACTCACAGCTCCCAGGCCTGATTCTGTCATTTTTAGTGAAGCATCAAGTACGGTATCTGTCAGGCTGACCAATGGGTTTTCTTCTCTGATAACATCTGATACTTTACCTGTTAGTAAAAGTGTATGGTCATAGAATTGCTTGGTTCCAAGTTCAGTAAAATTGTTCTCAGTAAGCTTCTTCATTACATTCCAGGGAACGGTCACCGTGTGTACACCAATAGTAATTGCATTACGCACATGTTCAGCATGACGTACCGACGAAAACATCACCTTGGTATCATAACCATATTCCATGACCATATCAACACATTGCTCAACAAGGGCAAGTGCATCATGTCCCTGATCCTGCAGACGTCCTACTAATGGGCAAATATAAGTTGCACCAGCATTGGCTGCCATATAGGCTTGTTGTAAGGTGTAAATAAGGTGCACATTAACCAGCAAACCTTTATCTCTAAGCATTTTACAGGCCCTTATTCCTTCAAGAGAAACCGGAATTTTGAATACTGTTTTCTTTGGATCAAGACCGATTGAAACCAGGCGCATAGCCTCTTTTAATACTTCTTCAGCAGTTTTTCCCAATGCTTCAACTTGTAAAACAGGTACTATACCCGCAAGCTTTAACATCATCGCATCTACATCTTTTACGCCTTCACGGTGCATGAATGTTGGCGTAGTTGTCAGCCCTGCAAGCGTTCCCAGCTTAAAAGCTTCTTCAATTTCTTTCAGGTTTACTGAATCAAGATATAATTCCATAGTTTATGATATCAATTTTATTGATGGTCTCATTCAATTAGCAATATCAGTCAAAATCAGGCTGTAACGGCTGATTTTTTACGAAATGAAACTTCTATATTATGTAGTTCAATAAGAGGCTTTAAAAACTCTTCCAGATCAGTCACACAGAGCTGGCTGGCTGCATCGCATAATGCTTCAGATGGGTTTGGATGGGTTTCTATAAATATACCATCAATACCAGAGGCAACTCCTGCACGGGCGAGTACTGGCAGGTACTGTCTTGCTCCACCGTTCGGGTCAGAACTTGGAATCCCATATTTTCGAATTGCATGAGTAACGTCGAAAACCACAGGGTAACCGGTTTCATTCAAATGGTAAAATGCACGTGGGTCAACAACAAGGTCATTGTAGCCAAATGTATACCCTCTTTCAGTTAAAATAATCTGAGAATTTCCCTCTTCCAGACATTTCTCAACAGGCTTGATCATATTTTCAGGGGCAAGAAACTGCCCATGTTTAATATTTATTACTTTCTGTGTTTTTGCACATGCTTCCATAAGCATGGTTTGCATGCATAAATAAGCTGGAATTTGTATCACGTCTACCACTTCTGCAGCCAATGCAGCTTGTTCTGGATAGTGTACATCAGTCAGGATAGGAAAGCCATAATCTTTTTTTACACGCTCAAGAATGCGAAGTCCTTCCTCAATTCCAGGTCCAGAATAGAACTTTCTTGAGCTACGATTATCTTTTTGAAAAGATGACTTATAGATAACTGGAATGTTTAAACGTTCAGATACCTGCTGAAGCTTCTCAGCTGTTTTGTTCATTACTGATTCATTCTCAATGACACAGGGTCCTGAGATAAGAAAGAGTGCATCAGCCCCACAGCCAATAGAACCAACCTTAACAATTTTTTTATTCATCTCAATAATTTGTAAGCATTGTAAAAGTACTATAATGTTTGACAACAGCATAGAACCTTCTTGTCTGACCAGCCTACTTTTCTATTGCGGTAATCATAAATTCTGTTCTTCTGTTCAGAGCCCGCCCTTTTTCATTCAAATTTGGAGCCAGGGGCTGTGTTTCGCCATAACCTCTGTAGGTTAGACGGGAAATGGCAATCTTGCCAGTTGAAACCAGGTAGATAGTGACTGCTTTTGCCCTGTTTTCTGACAGGGCAAGATTGTGCTGCTTAGCACCATGGTCATCAGTATGGCCAGATACTTCAATTTTTATTCCTGGATTCATTTTCATAAAAATGACGAGTCTGTCAAGCTCACTTTTTGATTCAGGCTTCAGCATATAGGAATCAGTATCAAAGAAAACATTTCTTAATATATCTTTTTTGCCTGCAGCTATCCGTCTCAGAAATATTTCAAGGCTATGGGTTAATCTGCCAGGATCATCTTTAAGGCTCAGGTTTTCAGAATAAAATAAATAGCCACGTCTTGAGACATGGAAGGCATAATCAAACCCACTGGGCAGGCCTGCCAGAAAATCACCGCTTACTTTATCTGACAAAGCAGAATAAATAACCTTGCCATCTTTTAACCTGATGACTTCAACCTTGGCATCAATTTTCTCTTTACTCTCTTCATCTGAGATATTACCCTTAATGAAATTAACATTTTCTGGGCGTGCACTTTCATATAAATCAAAGGAATAGAGATCGAAACCACCAAAACCATTTAGTTTGTCAGAGGCGAAATAGGCTTTTTTACCATCGGCCGTAATGACAAGCGTACTCTCATCATCAACGGTATTTATCGGGTAACCCAAATTCACAGGTTTTGACCATTCACCATTTCCCATTTTACGGCTAAAATACAGATCTTTACCCCCAAGGCCAGGTAAACCGTCTGAAGAAAAATAAAGCGTTTGATCATCGGGGTGAATAAATGGCGAAATCTCATTCCCCCTGGTATTGATCTGAGGTCCCAGATTTACTGGTTTACGCCAATGATCTTTACCAATTTTTTCAGTTTCCCAGATATCAAAACCACCATATCCACCAGGCCTTGAGCTTGTAAAATAAAGGGTTCGCCCATCAGCTGAAATTGATGGTTGTGATTCCCAGCTTTCGGTATTTACTTCTGGCCCCAGATTCTTTGGCAAAGACCAACGATATCCCTGACGATGAGAGACATAAATATCGCAGCGCCCTATAACTCCAGGCCTGCCGCAAATGGTATAATACAAATCTTTGCCATCGGCAGAAATACTTCCGGCACCTTCATTGTACTCAGCTGTATTTATATTTTCATCAAGGGGTCTCGATTTACGCCATCCACCATCACCTTTACTGGAGATATAGAAATCTTCGTTATTGTTTTCTCTACGGGTGTAGATCAGTGTACTATCATCAACCGTTATGCTGGGCAGATATTCATCAGCCGCTGTATTAACCTGTGGGCCGAGATTAATAGGGGTAAAGGGTTTGGGTGAAGCCATGGCAGCAATACCAAATGAACAGTTCTCGACATATTCATTTGCCTTTCTGATTGATTCTTCGACTCCCTGACCAGAACTCAGGTAATTTTTAAAATTTTGTCTGGCTTCTGCATATTTCATTTGATTAAATTGAGAAATGCCTAAAGCCAGATATGCTTGATAAATAAACCTGGGTCTTAATTGAACGACACGCTCATAGTTTTTAGCAGCTTCTTCATATTTCTTCTGTTTACGCAGAATATCTCCCAGAACTTCAAATGCCTCCGCAAAATGATTATCAGCAGCAATAGCTTTTTGCAGCAGCCCTGAAGCGGCATCAAAATTCTGGCTGTTTACCTTTATCTGGGCTTCATGATACCATTTGACAGCATCATTTGAAGGGCTCAATACTTTTTCTTCCTGGGCGTAGAGCAGGGCTGTAAATAGCGATAACACGCAACAGAGAAATAACTTCATGCAGCTGGTTTATCCTGATTTCATAAACGTTCTATAATGAGTCAGGGAATATGCATGAATTTATGCGTTTGCAACGAGATTTCCCAATTTGGGTGTGCTTTTACATATTCAACGATCAATGGGGTCATGGTTTTTTCCTTGCTCCACTCTGGCTGCATATAAAGCTTGCAGGTCGGAGATACGAGTTCAGCTTGTTTTTCTGCCCATGCAAAATCACTGGTGTTAAAAATAATAACTTTAAGCTCATGTGCCATTTTACTGACACTCGGCATCGGTGCTTTAAATTTTTTAGGTGACAGGCAAATCCACTCCCAAGACCCCGATAGGGGGTAAGCGCCGGAAGTTTCGAGAAAACGCCTGATCTGCTTTTTTTCAAGAAGGTCACATAAATAGTCAAGATTATAAAGCAATGGTTCACCTCCCGTAATAACTACTGCTTTTGCAGGATAGGATGCAGCATTTAATGCGATTGTTTCTGAAGTTGTGAGTGGATGCAGGGTTGCATCCCATGATTCTTTTACGTCGCACCAATGACAACCAACGTCGCAACCTCCGAGTCTTATAAAGTAGGCAGCTTTCCCGGTATTGAAACCTTCGCCCTGAATGGTATAAAACTCTTCCATCAGGGGCAGGGTAGACCCATCTTCTGGCACTGTTGGTTTCACTACTGCGGTCTGGGCAGTATGCTGGTCTTCCCCTTCTATTTCTTTACCCATATATTTCTTTCTTTGCTGCACTGAACGTATTCTGCAGCAGGCCTACTATGGTCATCAGACCAACTCCTCCCGGAACTGGTGTGATAAATGAACTCTTCGGCGCAACTCCTGCAAAATCAACATCGCCCACTAGGCGGGTTCCTGATTTGGTAGTACTGTCAGCAATCCTGTTCATTCCTACATCTATAACAACAACACCTTGCTTAACCATAGTATCCCTAACGAACTGAGGTTTACCGATGGCTGCTATCAGGATATCAGCACTACGGATGATATCATCCATATGCTTGGTTTTACTGTGGCAAAGTGTTACCGTACAGTTTCCCGGATAAGCGGCCCTTGCCATGAGAATGCTCACAGGTGACCCGACAATATAACTACGGCCAAGAACAACGCAGTGCTTGCCTTCAGTTTCAATTTTATAGGCTTCCAGTAATTTCAAGATGCCCAGGGGTGTAGCTGGTAAATAACAGGGTAAGTTTTTAGCCATACGTCCGATATTCATCGGGTGAAAACCATCTACATCTTTTTCAGGAGAAATCTTCCAGGTGACTTTTTCAACCGAAATATGCCCGGGAAGGGGTAATTGGACCAGGATTCCATCAACATCTGTATCGCTGTTTACGGTATCTATTGTTGACAAAAGTTCAGCTTCAGAAACTGTTTCTTCAAAACGTATCAGGGTTGATTTAAATCCGGTTTCTTCACATGAGCGCATCTTACTTGCGACATAAACTTCGCTTGCGGCTGTATGTCCGACGAGTATGGCTACAAGATGAGGGCGTTTTCCACCGGCTTCAATAAATAAACGGGTTTCTTTTGCCAGTTTTTTTTTTAAAATGGCTGATATAAGTTTTCCGTCAAGGAGTTCCATTATTATGAATTTAATTTAAGTACGGCCATAAATGCTGACTGAGGTATTTCTACATTACCAACCTGACGCATGCGTTTTTTTCCTTCTTTTTGTTTTTCCAGCAGTTTTCGTTTCCTCGAAATATCACCTCCATAACATTTTGCCGTCACATCTTTACGTATCGCCTTAACCGTTTCACGGGCAATTACTTTGGCACCGATAGAGGCCTGTATGACAATTTCGAACTGCTGGCGTGGTAGTAATTCCTTTAGTTTTTCACAAATTTTACGACCAAAATCGTATGCATTATTGCGGTGAATCAATGAAGACAGGGCATCTACTGCTTCCCCGTTTAATAAGATATCAAGTCTTACAAGGTCTGACTCACGGTAACCTATTGGTGAATAATCAAAAGAAGCATACCCTTTAGAAACAGTTTTCAAACGGTCATAGAAATCAAAAACGATTTCACCCATCGGCATCTCAAAATTCAGTTCTACCCGATCTGAAGTCAGGTAAACCTGATTGGTGATAATTCCTCTTTTAATAATACACAAGGATAAAACCGGACCTACAAACTCTGATTTAGTTATGATGGTAGCCTTAATAAAGGGTTCTTCTACGAACTCTAAACGGCTGGGGTCAGGCAGGTCTGATGGGTTATTTACCAGCAGTTCTTCCATCTTGGTTGTATAGGCTTTATATGAAACGTTTGGCACGGTTGTGATAACGGTCATATTAAACTCACGTTCTAAACGTTCCTGAATAATTTCCATATGCAGCATTCCCAAAAAGCCACATCTGAAACCAAAACCCAAAGCAGCTGATGATTCAGGCTCGAAAACGAGTGAAGCATCATTAAGTTGCAATTTTGACATAGCATCTCTCAGCTCTTCAAAATCATCGGTATCAACAGGATAAATTCCAGCAAATACCATTGGCTTGACATCTTCAAAACCATTGATGGCCGCCTCACATGGTCTCTCAACATTGGTGATGGTATCGCCGACTTTTACCTCTTTTGCTTCCTTAATGCCTGAAATGATATAGCCTACATCACCTGTTTTTACGGAATCACGCGGCTGTTTGTCTAATTTTAAAATGCCGATTTCTTCAGCAAAGTATTCTTTGCCTGTAGCGAAAAATTTAACACGCTTACCTTTTTTTATTTCCCCATTAATTACCTTAAAATAGGCAATAATACCCCTGAAAGAATTAAAAACAGAGTCAAAAATTAAGGCCTGTAGTGGGGCATCTGGATCACCAACCGGTGGGGGAACTCTGGCCACGATCTGCTCAAGCAGTTCAGCAACGCCAAGCCCTGTTTTTCCACTTACAGCCAGAATTTCATCACGGTCACAACCAACCAGTTCAACAATAGAATCTTTGACTTCTTCAGGCATTGCCCCTGGAAGATCCATTTTACTGAGAACGGGAATTATTTTTAGACCGCATTCAACGGCGAGATAAAGATTCGAGATAGTCTGTGCCTGAATTCCCTGGGAAGCATCAACCAGCAGAAGAGCCCCTTCACAAGCAGCAATAGATCGGGAAACTTCGTATGAGAAATCTACATGTCCTGGTGTATCGATCAGGTTAAGGATATAGGGCTGTCCATCAAGTACATAGTCCATTTGAATGGCATGACTTTTAATAGTAATTCCCCTTTCACGTTCAATATCCATGTCATCAAGCAGTTGTGCCTGGGCTTCACGGGCTGAAATGGTCTTGGTTATTTCGAGAAGACGGTCGGCCAGAGTACTTTTACCATGGTCAATATGAGCTATGATGCAAAAATTGCGGATATATTTCATTGATTCGCAAAAATACATGTTTCAGCGGTATAAACTAATAAGGAAACAAGCCCAATCGGCTACTTATTATTCAATGCCCTTGTTCTTACGACAATTCTTCTCGCTTTAAATTGAATTTCTCGATCTTACTATATAAATGACTTCTCTGAATATCAATTTCTTCAGCGGTCTTTGAGACATTCCAATTATTTTTATTGAGCTTGAACTTAATAAATTCTTTTTCAATAAAGTCTTTAAAATCCTGAAATTTATGATACTTATCCATCGCGAATGAATCTTCAGTTCTTCCGGTATGCTGATGACTTGGGTTAGCAAAAGCAATGACGTCTTTATCAGTAATGGTTTTATTGCTCATAATGATCAAACGTGCTACCATATTATGAAGCTCCCTGATATTACCAGTCCAGTCTTGTTTCATTAATTCAAGCATGGCTGCCTGTGTTATTTCTTTTTCTGGCATTTTATATTCTTCACAGATTTCTTCAATAAAGAAATTTGTCAAAAGGGGTATATCATCGATTCGCTCGTTCAAGGAGGGTACATGAATGATAATTACACTCAGGCGGTGGTATAAGTCAATGCGAAAATTACCCTTCTCAATTTCTGCCAGCAGATCTTTATTTGTGGCAGCAACAATGCGAACATTTACTTCAATTTCACGTTCTCCGCCAACACGGGTAATTTTATTTTCCTGCAATGCCCTCAGTACTTTTGCCTGGGCTGAGAGGCTCATATCTCCAATTTCATCCAGTAATAAGGTACCCCCATCAGCAAGCTCAAACTTTCCGATACGCTGTTTGATGGCTGAGGTAAATGAACCTTTTTCGTGCCCAAATAGTTCACTTTCAATCAGCTCTGATGGTATAGCTGCACAATTAACCTCTATTAAGGGCATGGTTGAACGCTGGCTTTTCTCATGCACCCATCTTGCGACAAGTTCTTTTCCGCTTCCGTTACCCCCAGTAACAAGTACACGGGCTTCAGTAGGAGCAACCTTGTCAATAGTTTCCCTGATCTTTTGAATGGCAGCTGAGTTACCAAGAATTTCCCTGGTTCGGTTTATTTTTTTCTTTAATACTTTTGTTTCAGTAACCAGAACTGACCTGTCAAGGGCATTTCTTACTGTGATCAGCAGCCGGTTTAAATCAGGTGGTTTTGAAATAAAATCAAATGCACCTTTTTTACTTGCTTCAATGGCAGTTTCTATGGTTCCATGTCCTGAAATCATGATGAATGGCATATCAGGTTGCAATGCCAGTGCTTTTTCAAGTACTTCCATTCCGTCCATCTTTTCCATCTTTATATCACATAAAACCAGATCATAGGCGTTTTTGCCGATAAGCTCTAATCCCTGAACACCATTCAGGGCTTCTTCAACCTGATAATGCTCGTATTCGAGAATTTCTTTTAAAGTACTGCGAATCGCACGTTCGTCATCAATGATCAGAATTCTTGACATACTGAATATTTTAATTTAACAAGGAATGGGGCCCGAAGGCCCCATCTGGTTTTTTGCAAACCCATAAGCCGGGTTCTGTTTCAGTACAGAGACGAGCTCTCTACCTATCTGTCATTTATCTTGGCCGGCAGTCACCCACCGGCTCTATCAGTCTACCCACCCCGCGAGTGCCTGCGCACATAAGACGGGCCGCCTTAAACCCGGGGCATATTTGACCTTTCTACTCCTGTGGTTTACCGCAAGATACATTACTGTACCAGGCCGTGAGCTCTTACCTCGCGTTTTCACCTTTTCCCCGGCTTGCGCCAGGGTAGTTTATTTTCTGTGGCACTTGCAGTCATACATCCCTGTATGCCTTCCTGTTAGGAAGCAGGATGCCCTATGTAGCCCGGACTTTCCTCTACTGCCCGAAGCAACAGCGACAGATCGGTTTGCATTTCAAATATAGCCATAAAGTGCTATTTTAAGTAAACTTCAGTGGCGCCGTAGCCAAATCGGTCTTTACCAGCATCTTTAAACGTACGGATATAAGAGTTATTTGAAATTTTCTTATGTATTTCATGCCTAAGAACCCCGTTACCAACCCCATGTATAAATACAATTTTTTCCATGCCGTTACTAATGGCTGCATCAAGACTCTTCTGAAAATGGTTCATTTGTAATTTTAGCATTTCCTGATTGCTGATATTTTTTTCATAAGTGGGAAGCTGCTCAAAATGAAGGTCTACAATATCAAGAGGCCTGGGCATGACAGGTGTTTTTGCCTCAGAAGTAAAGAATGCCTCGCGCAAGGCTTTGGCATCGAGTTCAGGAAATTCTTCGTCAAGACTAAATAAATAAGCTGGTTCACTCAAAAGCGGGGCCTGCTTTTTTGCCAGGCTAAACTGCTTGGGTTTTAATTTAATCGAATGAAGTCGGGAAGGTATAGGTTCAAATTCGCCCTTATGCAGATAAACCACCTGAAAGTAAAATACCGGCCATTCTTCAAGTTCTCTCAGTGAACTGCTGGCAAGTTTTGCCGATTGACCGGGGGCAATTACACCTGCCCATTCTCCTGTAAATACATGTTTCTTTTCTGTGTAAAACTGTATAAACAGATGGTAGTCAGTGGTATTCAGGATATGCTTTTCCTGCAGATAATTTAATGCTTTATCTGCAGTGAAGGCCAAATAAATACCCCTTGATTTTGAAATTACAGGTTTCGGTGCTTCTACAATGAGCATGGCCGGCTCAGTGAGGTCATCTGTTAATTTTTTTTCACCCCTGTTTACAAGCACCAGTTCTGAATTCAGAACTGGTACCTCAAAATCCTTTTCAATGGTAACACCAACTAGTTGTGAGTCAATAATCTTTGTCACAATACCTTCTTGACGCTCATTTACAAACCTTACATAATCGCCTAGATTAAAACTCATGCCAGCACAGTTTCTTTAACAATATCCAGTATGGCAAATGCCGCTTCTGAATCTGCTGCTTCTGCATACACTCTTAACACTGGCTCTGTACCTGAAGGGCGCATCATTACCCACTGGCTATCGCCTAAATGAAATTTATACCCGTCCATATCTTCTATACTTTCAACCTGGTAGGTACCGAAGGCTGTATATTTTTTGGCTTTGCAACTTGCAATAATTTCCTGCTTTTTTTCTTCTGTCAGATGAAGATCATAGCGCTCAACAGCAAATGAACCGACAACAGCATATATTTCCTGAATTAATTCAGGTAGTGATTTGCCAGATTTAGCCATGAATTCCCAGATGATCAGGCCAATCCAAATACCATCACGCTCTGGTATATGACCTCTGATGGCAATTCCACCAGATTCTTCACCACCCACCAGGAATTCATCACCCATATTTACGATCAGATCGCAGATATATTTAAAACCAATTTTCGTGGTTGTATGGGGCAGGTCATAAGCCTTGCAAAGTTGGGCAATTTTAGAGGTAGTTGAGAACGTGGTGATAACAGCTCCTTTTTCTCCCTTATATTTTACCATATAATGAATCAGCAGCAAGAGTAAATGATGAGAGTCAATAAAATTACCTTCACCATCATACATACCGATACGGTCAGCATCCCCATCTGTAACCAGCGCCCCGTCCATATCACCTGCAACCTGTAATAATTCACGCAACTCAGTCAGGTTTTTATCAATGGGTTCTGGTGCCTGCCCTTCAAAACCAGGGTTGACATCGGTATGCAAAAATGTAAGGTCTGGAAGCAGATCACGCATAACATTTTTACCTGCTCCAAACATCGCATCATAGGCAAGTCTCATTCCTGACTCTTCGATGACAGACATGTCAAAATTAGCCCGCACCTGAGTCAGATACATTTCTTCTAAATCTATATCCTTAATTAAACCTGATTTCTTGTACTCATCAAGTTCAAGTAAACCCAAAGAGACTTTATCAGGAATATTATCTTCTACCAGTTCAATCATTTCAGGGGTAGCAGGACCACCATAATAAGCTTTTATTTTATAGCCATTATATTCTGGGGGGTTATGACTGGCTGTTATAATTATGCCGGCAGTTGTCTTTAATTTTACTGTTCCCAGAGAAATCATGGGTGTAGAAACGAACTCGTTTACTGCCAGATAAACCGTAATACCTTCATAAGCAAGAACCCGGGCTGTTGTTTCGGCAAACATTCGCCCACCAAAACGCGGATCATTACCAACTACCGCTGTTGGTGCAGAATAATTTTCTTTCAACCATACTGCAGTAGCATAGGCTACGCGTTGTACATTTTCAACAGTAAAATCAAGAGCGATAATGGCTCTCCAGCCATCTGTGCCAAATTTAATTTTTTGCATAATTAGTAAAGGTCTTCTTTTAAATAAAACGTTAATCGATGCCCGATAAGGTTGGTAATTCTAGGTAAATGATTTTACATCAAAAATGCGAATCAAATTCTTTAAATGTTTGTAAAAAATCGGGATATTTAAAGACTTTTTTTCAAAGTTTAGTAACGTTAGCACATTTTTTTCTATAATATACACTATTTTTCCATTCAATATGAAAGTTTTAAAATTTGGAGGAACCTCGGTTGGCAGTCCCGAGAGGATGCACAAGCTACTTGATCTTCTTGACACAACGACTGAACAGATAATTGTTTTGTCAGCAGTATCGGGTACTACCAATTCACTGGTAAATATAGCTAGAGCTTGGTCAAAAGGCAAGACAGAAGAAGCCAGGTTGCTTACAGAAGAATTAAAAACCAGTTACGAAGTGTTCTGTTCGGAACTTCTTACAGACAAAGATCTGTTAGAAGTAGCCTACAATACATTAGCAGAGCATTTTATGCTCTTATTAATCATTGGTACCGAACCCTATAAACCCCAGACAGAAAAAATTATACTTGCCCAGGGAGAACTTTTATCTACCCGGCTTTTTACACTTTATCTACGTGAGAAAAAAGTTCCGGCTCTTTTGCTGCCAGCCCTTGAGTTCATGAAAATAGATGAGAATGAAGAACCTGTCATTTCCTTTATTGCTGAAAAATTGCAGGCCCTGCTTAAGAAATATGCTGGTACGAAGCTTTTCGTGACTCAGGGTTTTATTTGTATGAATGACTTTGGTGATATTGATAACCTGAAAAGAGGGGGTAGTGACTATACTGCTTCTCTTATTGGGGCTGCCTTACAGGCTGAAGAAATTCAGATCTGGACAGATATAGATGGTATGCATAATAATGATCCAAGGATTGTTAAAAATACCCGACCAATTGCCGAGCTGTCATTTGGTGAGGCAGCTGAACTGGCCTATTTCGGCGCAAAAATACTACATCCTCAAAGTGTATTTCCGGCCCAGCGTTTTAATGTTCCGGTACGTTTGCTTAATACAATGGACCCAACAGCACGGGGTACCCTGATCAGTAATAAGCGATCGGCTGGAGATGTTAAGTCAATAGCAGCTAAAGATGGTATTATTGCTATCAACATTTTATCAAGCCGGATGTTGATGGCTTATGGTTTTCTACGCAGGGTATTTGAAATTTTTGAACGCTATAAGACACCCATCGATATGATAACGACTTCTGAAGTGGCGGTTTCTCTTACCATTGATCATATTGTGCACCTTGATGAAATTCTGGCTGAATTACGTTCTTTTGGTACGGTTGAACTAGATCTTGAGCAAAGCATTATTTGTGTGGTGGGCGATTTTCTGTCAACAAAAACAGGTATGGTGGCCAAAGTTCTGGGCTGTCTGCCAGATACTCCGATCAGAATGGTTTCATATGGTGGCAGCACCAATAATATGTCAATTCTTGTACGAACAGTTGATAAAAATTCAGCACTACAGGCATTGCATACAGGAATATTTTTAAGCTGATGAATATAGAATCACTTAGTGCAGCCCTAAAAACAGTGCGTACCCCTTTTTACTGGTATGATTTATCCTTGTTTGCAGCAACGATTAAGGCGTGTAATGAATCATCTTCACCTTATGGTTTTCATGTTCATTATGCGTTAAAAGCAAATTTTAATGATCCTATTCTAGACTTGATAGCCGCTTCTGGTATGGGAGCAGATTGTGTCAGTGGCAATGAAGTTCGAAAAGCTGTTGAGCGTGGGTTTCCATCTGAAAAAATTGTCTTTGCCGGTGTCGGTAAGAGTGATTGGGAAATGGAAGAAGCGCTTGACCTAAATATATTTGCCTTCAACTGTGAGTCAATTGAAGAATTGCAGGTACTCAATGAATTAGCCGCTTCAAAGAATAAGGTGGCCAGAGTAGCTATTCGTATTAATCCAAATGTGAATGCCAATACCCACCAATATATTACAACCGGCCTGAATGAAAATAAATTCGGTGTAAATACGGCAGATCTTGAACAGGTGATAAGTGTTTTACGTGAGAGTAAAAACCTGAGTTTTCTTGGACTGCACTTTCATATTGGTTCACAGATTACAGATATGGAAGTATTCAAAAGTCTATGTATTCGGGTCAATGAACTCACAGCCTGGTTTGAAGTACGCAATTTTCCTGTTCATGTTTTAAATGTAGGTGGAGGCCTGGGTATTGATTACCACGAACCCTTGAAAAATACAATTCCTGATTTCAAGACTTACTTTTCAATCTTTCATAAATACCTTGAAATAAAACCCTTACAACAGGTTCATTTTGAACTTGGGCGTTCTCTGGTTGCCCAGTGTGGTAATTTAATTAGTAAAGTCTTATATATCAAGAAAGGCATCTCAACTAATTTTGCCATCATCGACGCAGGAATGACAGAACTTATCAGGCCTGCACTCTATCAGGCATGGCATGATATTTCGAATCTCACAGCCGATACCAGTACAATGAAATCTGAAACTACTGTAAGCGAAGTTTATGACATTGTGGGCCCAATCTGTGAGTCTTCAGACCTTTTTCGTAAAGCCGTTGAACTTCCTGAAACCCGGCGTGGTGATATGCTGATCATTCGTTCTGCCGGTGCTTATGGCCAGGTCATGACATCGGGATATAATTTGCGCAAAGTAGCAGAAACAGTTTATAGCGGTTAAATTTAGACGTCCTTGCATTTGAATAAAGACGCCTTAGCGTTTATTTAAATGCATTCAATCCTGTAATATCCATGCCAGTAATCAACAGATGAATATCATGGGTGCCTTCATAGGTCACCACAGATTCAAGATTCATCATATGTCGCATGATCGGGTAATCACCGGTGATACCCATGCCACCAAGCATTTGTCTAGCCTCACGGGCGACATTTTGCGCTGTTGCCACACTATTTCTCTTTGCCATAGAAATTTGAGCTGGTGTTGCCCTGTCTTCATTTTTAAGCTGCCCCAGCCTTAATACCATGAGTTGCCCCTTGGTAATTTCCGTAATCATTTCAGCAAGTTTTTTCTGCTGCAACTGAAAACCTCCAATTGGTTTACCAAACTGTATGCGCTGTTTAGAATAACGCAAAGCTGTATCATAACAGTCAAGTGCTGCTCCAAGTGCTCCCCAGGCAATTCCAAATCTGGCAGAATTCAAACAGCTTAGAGGGCCTTTCAGACCTGTAATGTCAGGAAGCAAATTTTCTTTTGGAATTTTGACATTATTGAAAACAAGTTCCCCTGTTGCAGAAGCACGAAGACTCCATTTATTATGTGTTTCAGGGGTAGAAAAACCCTCCATTCCTCTTTCAACAATTAAACCTTTGATTTTACCTTCAGGATCTTTAGCCCAGACGACAGCTATATCAGCAAACGGGGCATTTGAAATCCACATCTTGGCTCCATTAAGCACATAATGGTCACCCGCATCAGTAAAATGAGTTTTCATATCTGCTGGGTCAGAACCATGATCAGGCTCTGTCAGACCGAAACATCCGATTAGCTTGCCTGAAGCTAGCTTTGGCAGAAACTTCATTTTTTGCTCTTCAGATCCGAAGGCATTTATCGGATACATTACAAGTGAACCCTGTACTGAGGCCGTTGACCTGATTCCAGAATCACCGCGTTCGAGTTCCTGCATGATTATGCCGTAAGCAATATAATCAAGACCCTGCCCGCCATATTTAACCGGTATTGTTGGACCAAAGGCTCCGATTTCAGCCAGTCCCTTTAAGATTTCATGTGGGAAACGTGCTTCCTGAGCAGCCTGCTCGATAATTGGAGAGATTTCTTTTTTGACCCATGCTCGCACAGAGTCTCTGATCAGCAGGTGCTCCTGAGATAAAAACTCATCAAGAAGAAAATAATCAGCACCTTCGTATTGGTCTTGCCTTGCCATGGCGAAAGGTAGATAATAATAGATTACGGTACAGTTCTTTTAACGAAATATTGCGTATTATTAGGTTTACCATAAATGGGTATCTGCTTGAATGATAAAACATAAAATAGGCCTTCACGGTATGGAGTTTTTTGCTTTTCATGGTTTACATCCTGAAGAGACAATTAACGGCAATAAATTTATTGTTGATGTAGAAGTTGAGACTGATTTTACCAAAGCGGCCTTAAGTGATGATATTTCCGGAACATTCAACTATGAGCAAATCTATGCCATCGTTGAGCAGGAAATGAAAATTACCTCAAAGCTTCTCGAGCATCTGGCAGAGCGAATTTTGATGAAACTCAAACTTTTTCCTGCCACAGCCTTTTCTATAAAAGTTTCTGTTGCCAAAATGAATCCACCACTTAAAGGGGCTACAGCCAAATCTTTTATCGAAATCTGTTATAAAAATAAATAAAAATTAAAATTACCTGTTCTGTTTAAAATTTCCCGTCTTGAATTCCTATACTCCTTTAGATCCTATTTTACTCGCCCAGCTTACTGGTCTTTTTTCCAAGGGTAGTTTTAAAACTGTGCCAGAAGAGCTTCAGAAATATGCACATGATGAAACTGAAGACCTGGTTTTTTTACCTGAAGCAGTTTTTATTCCTGATAATACGGATGATGTTTCAAGATTGCTTAGCTGGTGCACCTTGCACAATGTACCTGTTGTTGCCCGGGGTGCTGGTACAGGCTTAAGCGGAGGGGCTTTACCTGTTTATAAAGGGATAATCATTTCATTTGAACGCATGAACCAGCTTATTGAACTCGATGAACGTAATCAGCAGGCCACCGTTCAGCCGGGTATGATTACCGAAGTTTTCATGAAATTAGTTGAAGAAAAGAGCCTTTACTATCCGGTTGACCCTGCCTCAAAGGGTTCATGTTACCTAGGGGGTAATGTTGCCACCTGCTCTGGAGGGCCGAGAGTGGTAAAATATGGGTCTATACGTGAATATGTATTGAATCTGGAAGTAGTACTTGCCGATGGGTCTGTGATCTGGACAGGGGCAAATACCATCAAATATGCTTCAGGCTATAATCTTACACAGCTTATGATCGGGAGCGAGGGAACACTTGGTGTGATCACAGCGATGGTTCTGAAATTAATTCCCAGGCCTAAGACAAATATCTTACTACTGGCCGCATTTACCGATGCTGCTGTTGCCTGCCAGACAGTATCGGCTATTTTTAGAAATGGATTTACTCCTTCAGCCCTTGAATTTATGGAACGGGAAGCCGTCGACTGGGTTCTTGAGCATGAGCTGTTCGTTTTTAAAACCGATGAGATAACCGGAGCTTACCTGTTAATTGAATTGGACGGTAGTACACTTGAGACCTTACAAATTGAAAGTGAGCGACTGGCCGAGGTCATTTATGCTGCAGGCAGTCACGATATTATGCTGGCTGATACCGCAGCTCAGAAAGAAAGCTGGTGGCAATTAAGGAGAAGTATGGCAACCTCTGTAAAGGCGCATTCTGTTTACAAAGAAGAAGATACTGTTGTACCAAGAGCAGAACTGGCAAAATTACTTGAGGGAATCAAATCAATAGGGAGAACATTTAATTTCAAGTCAGTTTGTTACGGGCATGCGGGAGATGGTAATATGCACGTTAATATTATCAGGGGTGATATGTCTGATTTTGATTGGAATATTAGGTTAAAGGAGGGAATAAAAGAAATTTTCGCTCTTACTGTATCACTTGGAGGTACCCTCTCAGGTGAACATGGTATTGGCTGGGTGCAAAAAGAATATATGCAAATAAAATTTGCCCAGGTAAATATTGATTTGATGAAAGGAATTAAAGCGGTTTTTGATCCACAGAATATTCTTAATCCAGGCAAAATATTCAACTAATGCCATTCTGTCATTGCCTTTAAATTTTAACTGACCTATTGACATTATTATTCTGACGAAATGCTGGTAATGAACTCGTTATGAGGTGATATTAAGGTTTGGCATTTAAATGGATAACATAGAAGAAACAATAGAACTTTAACTATGACATTCGTAAAATTTAATCAGCCAGCCCGGGGACAACGTTTCCCATTTACTCCGATTTATTCAGACCTTTTATCTAATTTATCTGATTCGCATCCTGCAGGTGAAATAAGTACAGGCGGTATTCCTCCAGTTAATATTTCAGAAACACCGATGCATTACCAAATTGATCTTGCTGCACCAGGCAACAAGAAAGAAGATTTTGTACTAAGTATTGAAGATGGCAAGCTTACAGTTTCAATTGCTAAGAAAGATGAGGCAACAGAACCTGCCGCTGAAATCTTGAATTATACCCGCCGTGAAATAGTTCAGTCGATATTCAGCCGTAGTTTTAATTTACCTGAAGAAGCTGATCAGGATGTAATTAATGCAACTTATGATGCTGGAATCTTAACGATTACTATCGGTAAACGTGAAGATGTCAAGCTGCGTAAAATTGCCCGTAACATTGTAATTAAATAATATTTGCGTTGATTTTTAGTGTTTATTTTAGTTGGGAACCGGCTTTTAGCCGGTTTTTTTTTCGCTAAAATTTTTACTTTTGGCCATGAAAAGACCGGAAAATGAAAGAAGTGATTATACCTATGATTATATTAAGCTGGTCAATGATGATGTAATGTCAGTTCTTAATGAACAAATCATTGGTTTTCCTTCATTAATAAGCACCTTGGCCGGGAAAGAAGATTACGCATATCTGCCTGGCAAATGGACTGTTAAAGAAGTTGTGCAACATACCCTTGATACAGAACGAATTCTGTCTTACAGGCTTCTGGCTTTTGCCCGGCTTGAAAAACAACCTCTTCCAGGCTTTGAACAAAGCGAATATGCACTGGCTGTCAATGTTGAAGGTAGAACATTACCTAATCTGATAGAAGAGTTTACCTGTCTGCGTAAGGCGAATATGTTTCTTTTTAACGCTCTTTCTGTCGAGGAATTAGAAAGAACAGGTGTAGCTTCGGGTATAGTTCGCTCAGTTAGAAAACTACTGTTTACTATTGCTGGTCACCTTGAACATCATCGCAATATTCTGCGTGAAAAATACAGCTAGCAGGTAAATATGGTATAAACATTAACTTAATGAACCAGGTAATCAGACTTCTGATTCTTCGGCCTTATCGACTTTCAGTAAATGCGTGAATAGAAACATAATACCCGCTATACCAACACTGCCAATTGTCAGGTAAATTAATGAAGGGAAAAATAATTCAACACCCATGATTTTTGGTTAGTAAAAGTGCATATACGTTAAATTGCAGAATTCTGTTTCATTTATTCTGCAAGCACCTTTACAAACTAATCAGGGGGTTTATCCCGGCAGGTTTGCTGTTTTAACTAATTTTGAAAACTGATCAAAATTCTTTTTTTGTACCTGATATTCAAAGGATGAACTTGTTTTAAATTCTTTCAAAAAATTAAGCGTTTTTAAGGCAAATAAATCAGTTTCACTTAAGTTTAGTTTTGGAACGTTTAATAGGTCAGCAGTTTCATCACCCAGTAAGAAACGCATTAATGGCAAAAAACTGCTTTTGACTTTTTTTGAACCAAATTCAACGGTATTAAAATAGTCGATAAGTGATTTAGTAAGAGCAATACCGTGAGCTGAAGTCTTAAACTGACGCCTGCGAATTGATTCTTCCAATAAATTAACATCTTTGCCGCTATCTGGTAGAAGGGTACGGTTAATACCCGATAAACTCCCGATGATATTCCAAAGATGAATAAAGTGCTGCTGCTCTGCATATGCTACACTAATTCCCAGTTTGCGCAAACCTCTGACAGTAATGAAAGAAAGTGCCAGATTTGTTCCAGCCATATCCTCCTGGTTAATTGGTCTTCCCCAGTTATCATTCCACTCTTTACCAGCCAATGTATAATAACGTGCTGCGGCATGAATCAACCTGATTTTTAGAATACTGGAGAAACCTTTTCCGGTCGGTTCAAATGCATCGGGTGCCATAACATCCCAGATGAATACGGCTGTATCGAGTAATCGCTTTGCAGGATCATTTTTAATTTTTTCTGATAAGTATAAAACCTGAGCTCCATCGGCAGCAGCATAACAAAACGGTAAAGACAACAAGCCGAGAAGTTGTGTAATTGACTGAGCATAACGTGCAAAAAATAATGTTCCCTTTAACATACTTTTTTTTATTGCCCAAACGGGAAGGGTTGACGCTGAATCAACCAATATTTTCATCTGAGGTTGTTCTCTGCATGCTATAAGATCGGAATTGGTTTCTAAACCTGCCATTATTTGACGTAATTCAACCTTACGCACAGCATTTTCAAAGTAATAGCTTATTAAATTATCTGCCAGCGGATCTGCTTGAGTGCGCATTTCATTTAAAAAGTCATTTGTATACATATTGCGTGGTTTATTATTTTAAGTCTTTTATAGCTCTACTATCTTCCAACACATGTACTGCATTCGGGTTTTTGATCAATCGCTATTTCAAGCAATATCTATTATCTTTAAGTGCACATTATTTCTTATCAGGCAATGAAGTCAATAAATGAATTATCACGTAGAAATTTTATAAAAACCACAGCCTTAGGTATTGGTGCCTTAGCATTGGCCCCTTTATTAAAAGTAGTAGCTATAAATAAACCTGCTAAGCGCCTGGGTATTGCGCTTGTTGGCCTGGGTAGTTACAGTACAGGACAGCTTGCTCCTGCATTAATGCATACTAAAAACTGTTACCTAGCAGGTATTGTTAGCGGTTCACCAGCAAAAGCAAACAGCTGGGCTGCGCAATATCAGATTAAGTCAGGCAATATTTATAATTATGAGAACTTTGATCAAATCATACATAATACTGAAATCGATATTGTCTACATAGTTCTTCCTGTGTTCTTGCATAAAGAATTCACCATACGTGCCGCACGTGCAGGTAAACATGTTATTTGTGAAAAACCAATGGCATTGAATGCTGCTGAATGCAAGCTTATGATTAAGGCGTGTAATGAGCAACATCGTTTATTATCAATAGGCTACAGACTTCACTTTGAGCCGCATAATTTAGAAGTCATGCGGCTGGGTCAGCAAAAAATAATGGGCAATATTGTTTCTTTAGATACTGGTAATGGTTTTACATACCATGGTGATCCAAAAGCATGGCGCTTAAAAAAAGCATTGGGTGGCGGTGGTGGTTTAATGGACATGGGCATTTATAGTATTCAGGGAACACGGTATTCATTAGGGAAAGAGCCGATCGCTGTAAAAGCCAGGCAGGAAAAGCTCAGACCTGATTTTTTTACCGATGTTGATGAAACTGTTTTTTGGGAACTTGAATTTGACGGAGGACTAAAAACTACAGGTAAATCGAGTTATAATAATGACTGGAGTTATCTGAAAGTTGAAGCCTCTCAGGGTAATTTTGAACTTGGGCCAGCCTATGGTTACGGTAGTATAAAAGGAGTGGTAAATGGTAAAGTAATGCAATTACCCAATATCATTCAACAGGCGGCACAGATGGATGATTTTGCAGAGTGCGTAAATACTAATAAAGAAAGCCGGGTTGCAGGAATGGAAGGTTTAAAAGATATGCTTGTGGTAGATGCAATTTATAAAAGTCTTGGCTCTGGTAACTGGGAAAAAATTAGCACTTAATTGCTTGTTGGTATTGCAGGTTATTCTTAAATTTATAAATATCTGGCGTTAATTAAGTGGCTGACTACTTAATTTCTTTACATCGAAAATGAGTAGATTAATATTCTGAATATGTGCGTATTAATTACGTTAAGAATTAGTTACAACTGTCTTTAACAGAAAATAAATTGTTGGTATTTAAATAAATTGTTAAATATTTGTAAAGTTATTAAGCAAAAGAAAAATGAAAGGATCCAATAAAGATCACGTAAGTGTCAAATCGTTAAAGAACGAAATAACAGGAAAGATCAAGGCAGCGATAAATTCTGCCGGGGGCCTAGCCGCAAAATCAATCGAAAAAAAGATTGAAAAAGCCAGCAAAAAACTAGCTCAAAAAGTAATTAAGGCGTCGCAAAAGCTAAAAAAAATAGTAGAAGAAAAAATTCGTAAGAGCGAAAAAGCTTCTTCTAAAGGACTAAAAGTTGCAAGCAGAAAGTTAGCATCATCAAAGCTTGTTTCAGGTAAAACAGCAGGGGTTTTAAAGAATAGCAAAAAATCGTCTCTTCTCGCAAATATCTCAAAATCTGTGGCTGTTACCAAACCAACTCGCATACGTACAAGAAAGCCAAAACTAACAACCATTTCTGCACCAACGCCTACTCCGGTACCGGTTCGCCGCCGGCGATCAGCTACAAAAACAGCTACTGAAATTACAGCAGTAAAGGCAGCTGTTGTTTCACCGGTAAAACCAAAACAAATCCGCATTCGCAAGCCTAAAATTACGGTAGCAAATAAAGAAGTTGCATCCGATAAGGCTGTTCCTGCTAAACCAACTCCTGATACACTTGCATAATATTGATCGGTCTAAAAATTAGACAGGTAATTGTTAAAGCATGAATTCACGAATTCTTTTTATTAATTTGATAAAATCCGGTAGTCCCTGTAGTTTACAGGGACTATTTTTATTTTTGCACGGGTGTACCTTATACGATAATTCTCTTCAGAATACACTGGAGATTTCTTGACAGTAGAATGAAAGCTAAAATTCCCCTTACAAACAGAGAAATAAGTTGGTTATCGTTTAATGAGCGGGTTTTGCAAGAAGCTCAGGATCCTACAGTACCATTGATAGAACGCATCCGCTTTCTGGCCATATTTTCATCAAATCTTGACGAGTTTTTCAGAGTACGTGTAGCAGCATTAAATAGGTTAACGCTCATACCTAAACATGAACGTAAAATACTTGGGTATTCGCCTGTTCGGGTTTTAAATCAGATTCAGGAGATTGTCATCAGGCAACAGGTAAGATTCAACGAACTGTATGAGAAGGTTATTATACCTGAACTTGCTGACAAAAAAATATTTTTACTAAACGAAAGTCAACTAAATGTTTCCAGAGGTGAATTTGTAAAGAGGCAATTTCAGGAGAAAATTATGCCAACCCTGGTACCGATCATGCTTGATGGCTTAAAGGTATTTCCATTTTTAAAAGATCGCTGTGTATACCTGGTTGTTAAACTTTCAAGAAAAGATGAACTTTTAAAGCCAAGAATGGCACTGATCGAAATTCCTACAGAAGTAAATCCACGTTTTGTAGTATTACCTGAAAGTGGTAATCTACGGTTTATCATCATGCTTGATGATGTGATCAGATATTCATTGAGTGAGCTTTTTTCGACCTTCCAATATGATACGTTTGATGCATTTACGGTTAAATTGACCCGTGATGCAGAGCTTGATCTTGACAATGATCTCGGTGAAAAATTTATTGACATTATTTCTAAAAGCCTTAGACAACGGGTTAAAGGAAAGCCTGTAAGATTTGCCTTTGACAAAGATATTTTACCAGATATGCTTCACTATCTGGTACGAAAAATTGGTCTCAAAAAACAGAGTCTGATACCAGGTGCACGCTACCATAATTTCAAAGATTATATTAAATTTCCCAATGTTGGCGATAAGCAACTTGAGTATACTCCAATTATACCCTTACCAGTAGCTGATTTGCCCCTGGGTTCAAGTTTCTTCTCTGTACTTAAAAAGAAAGATATCTTATTGCATATACCGTATCAATCATTTGACTATGTAGTACATTTTTTGCGGGAAGCAGCCATTGATCATCAGGTAAAAACCATCAGGATTACACTTTATCGCCTTGCCAGTAATTCACGCATTATAAATGTCCTGATTAATGCTGCTAGAAATGGAAAAAACGTATATGTGATGGTTGAATTAAAAGCCAGATTTGATGAAGAGGCAAATATTTTTTGGACAAACAGGCTTGAAGAGGAGGGAATCAAGGTATTAACAGAAATACATAACCTGAAAGTGCACTCTAAGATTTGCCTCATAACACGTAAAGAGGGTCGTAAAGATGTGTATTATGCGCATTTAGGAACTGGAAATTACAATGAAAAAACAGCAAGGATTTATGCTGATCAAAGTTTCTTTACTTCTGATAAACGGATTACGTATGAATTGCATGCTCTTTTTAAAGAGATTAATGAGGGTGTAATCATTAACTCATACCAACATCTCATGGTAGCTCCAGTTGATCTTCGAAAAAGAATGCTGCTACTAATTGAAAACGAAATTATCTTTGCACGTGCAAAAAAAGCTGCCGCCATTACGCTTAAACTTAATAGTCTTGTTGATGAACAAATAATTGCTAAACTTTATGAAGCCAGTATTGCCGGTGTGAAAATTAAACTAATTATAAGAGGGGTCTGCTGTTTGGTGCCTGAAGTCAAGAAGTATTCAGAAAATATAACGGCAATCAGCATAATAGATAAATTTCTCGAGCATAGCCGTGTTTATTTATTTCACAACGGGGGTAAAGAATTATGCTATCTTTCTTCGGCAGATATGATGACAAGAAATCTTGACAGACGGCTTGAAGTGGCTTTTCCTATTTATGACAAAAAGCTATTAAAAGAAATGAAAGCCATATTGGAATTGCAATTTAAAGATAATACCAAGGCCAGAATTATAGACAGTACCAATAGTAATAAGTATCAGCAATTTGATGAAACAGAAAATCATCGCGCCCAGCTTGATATTTATACCTATTTAAAAAATCGCCAACCTAACTTAACAACCCCAACAATACAATGAGATTTGCCGCAATTGATATCGGGTCAAATGCCATCAGGCTTCTTATATCTGATATTGTGCAGACTGAACAGTCAACCTACCTTGCCAAAAAAAATACACTTATCAGAGTTCCACTCCGTTTGGGTGATGATGCTTTTTTGGATAAAAAATTAAGTGACCGTAAGACAGATGATTTGTTGAAAACGATGCAGGCTTTTAAAAATCTGCTTGATGTTTATAAAGTTGTTGATTATATGGCTTGTGCCACATCTGCCCTTCGGGAAACTACGAATGGGCCAGAAATTATCAGGCTTATAAAGCGAAAAACCGGCCTCGAAATTACGATCATTGAAGGTAAAACAGAGGCCGGAATGATCTATGCAACGCATACGGAACAACTGCTTGACAAACGTAAAAGTTATTTATACATCGATGTAGGTGGCGGCAGCACCGAACTTTCTTTATTTACTGAAGGTATACTAGTGGCCTCCAACTCATTTAATATTGGCACCATTCGTATGCTTGACAATCAGGATTCAGAGTATACCTGGAAAGAACTTAAAGTTTGGGTTAAGTCACATACAAGCCATATTACCAATTTGCAGGCAATTGGTACAGGTGGCAATATTAACAAGCTTTACCGTTTGTCTGAAGAGAAAAATGGTGCATCACTGTCAGTTTCTAAACTCAGAGCGCTGTACAATTACCTGAATGGATTTTCATTAAAAGAACGCATTGGTATTCTGGGCCTCAGGCAAGATCGCGCCGATGTGATTATTCCTGCCTCCGAAATATTTCTATGTCTGGCCAGATGGGCCAATTTCAAGCAAATTATTGTTCCTAGTACAGGCCTCGTTGACGGTATAATCCAGCTCTTAATTGAAAAACATACAAATCAGCCCTGAACTATTTAAGTTCAGGCTTCGGCTCACGCTGAAATGGTTTGATGATAAGCCTCAATGACGGATTATACGTCACATAATTCCAGAACCAGTTTATGATAATGAAGATTTTGTTTTTTACACCAAGAGAAAGAATCAGGTGTACAAACATCCATGTTAACCAGGCAAAAAAGCCTTGAAAATGCATAAATGGCAGGTCAACCACGGCTTTATTCCTTCCCACTGTAGCCATACTTCCTTTATTAAAATAGACAAATTTTAACGGAAGTTTTTTTGCCGCCATCTTATTAAAGTTCTTGGCTAGTAGCGATCCTTGCTGTGAAGCAACAGCGGCAAGTTGTGGATGGCCTTTTGTGTAGGTTGTATCTTTCATCATAGCCATATCGCCAGCCACATAAATATTTTCGGACCCGATTACCCGCAGGTATTCATCGACCATAATCCGGTTACCTTTATCAATAGCAGCTTCTGGTAATCCTTTTATCGTATTGCCAATTACGCCTGCAGCCCAAATAAGATTATCTGTACGAATAATATTACCGTTGCTCAGGGAAACCTGCCTTCCATCATAATCTTTGACAAAAGTACCCAGTACCAGTTCAATTCCAAGCTCTTTCAGGTAATTTAAAGCGGCACGTTGAGAAACTTCTGCCATCCCGTTTAGCACCGTTGGCAATCCTTCGATAAGGTAGATTTTCATCCTGTCGAAATTCATTTGCGGGTAATCTTTTGGTAGAATATAATGGCGCATTTCTGCCAGTGTTCCAGCAATTTCAGTTCCTGTAGGTCCTCCGCCAACAACTACCAAATTTAGCAGCCCGTCTCGCTCATCATCACTATCAGCAAGTACCGATTTTTCAAAGTTTTCAAGTAATGTATTTCTGAGTGCAATGGCCTCAGTAACCGATTTCATTGGAATACTGAATGCCTCGATATTCTTGTTACCGAAGAAATTATTGGTAGTTCCCATGGCCAGTACCAAAAAGTCGTACTGAATTTTACCAATTGAGGTTTCTATTGATTTATCCTGTTCATCCATTGCAATTACATCTGCTATGCGGATAAAGATATCTTTATCAGCTTCAAAAACCTTTCTCAATGGAAATGATACAGCACTTGGTTCTAATCCAGCAGTAGCAACCTGATAGAAAAGTGGCTGAAACTGGTGGTAATTATTTTTATCGATTAAGACAACCTGATATTCTTTTTTATTGATTTTTCTTGCCAGAGACAAGCCACCGAAACCAGCACCAATAATGACAATTCTTTTTTTATCGGTAAAGGGCAAATTTAAGCTCATGTTATAAAGGTTAGGTAAAACAGTAATGCAAACAAAACGTTGTAAGGTTCAAAATTATCAATAACCGTTCCCTATTTAGACACTATTTGGCTGAGAATTGTTTTCATTTACTTAGCTTAGTATTTTTTGTAACGATATACCGATGAGTATTTTAGAATCGAGCAAACTTTCACGTTTTGTTCTTTCATTTGAAGGAGTAGTTAGCAATCGCAAAGGTTCATGTAACCCACAGCAATGCGAATCATTAGATGGGAAAAAAGGTGCTGCATGTTGCAAACTAGGTTATACCTGTCCTTTTTTGGGTGAAAGTAAATGTAATGTTTATACGCTCAGACCAAGAAACTGTAGTACTTTTCCACGCTCTCCTCAAGAACTTTTACTTGTAAAAGGCTGTGGTTACTACTGGGATGAAAAATAACAGATGAGATAAATTATTCACGATCCGTAGTTTCTTTTTACAAAAACCTGATTTGAGTTTAAGTAAACATATTTTATAGTTTGACTCTTACTGTATCACGTTTAATTTCTATCAGTTTGGTCTGAACGGTAGAACTCTCGTGCATTTCATCCGTTGCATGCAAAACAAGGGTGTCTTTATCTGTTAATTTGCCATAAACTTCTGTAAAACCAGCATTTTCATTTCCCCTATTCACGGCTATCCTATGAATTTTGTGATCAGTTACTGTAAGTACATAATTGCCTTCAGTTGAACTAAAAAGAGCGCTTGCAGGTACGATAAAGGTTGGGATTGCATTTGATACAGGAATAGTTACATCTGCATACATGCCTGGTAGTAAGAGTTTCTCTTGATTATAAACATCCATCTCAATTCGCTCAGCGCGTAGCTTTTTATCAAGACTTCCAGCCAGACGCACAATACGGGCATGAAATTTTTTACCTGGCAACGCCTTTATTGAAAAACTCACATCGACTTTTGGTGCTAGCTGTCCGGTATATTGCTCAGGTATTGAAATAACAAGTCGTAATTTATCCTGTTGTTCAAGGCTGAATAACGGAAGTTCTGAACTCTTACCCCCGGGGCCTACAAATGCTCCCGGGTTAATATTTCTTGAACTAATTACCCCACTGAAAGGAGCATGTATTGAAAGATAGGATAGCTGGTCTTTAACTTCTTTATAAGCTGAACGGTTAGCCATTAACTGGGCACTATCAGCACTTTTGCGTGCAAGGGCTTGTTCCAGGTCATTCTTAGAAATGGTACCCGGTGTCTTACTTGTTTCAAACAGACGGTGGTATGAGGAATTGCTTGCCCTGAAAATTGCTTCCTGAGCGCTCAGGCGCGAATTGGCTCCTTGTAATTGGGAGCTTATTTCAGGTGCCTCAAGGGTAACCAGTAATTGCCCTGTTTGAACCTGGGCACCTACATCTACGAGAACTTTCTTGACAAAAGAGTTAGTCTTGGCATAAATATCTACCTGCTGATACGCAATTAACTCACCCGGCAATTCAAGGCTAGTAATTAGCTTGCCCCGTCTAAGCAAAAAACTTTCGGTAAGGCTTTTACTGTTCTGGTTTTGCTTTTCTTGATCCTTTACATTATTTGCCGTTTGATTACACGCATATAATGTAAGTAGCAATAAGATCAGGCAGCATATTCTGCTGGAAATTTGATTAACGCACATATCAGGCATTCAACTTTTATTAATTAACAGGAATGTAATATTTACTCTCAGGGTCTTCCGGATCGAGAGACACCGATATGGTACCAGCTTTTTCCTGAATCCATGCAAAAACTAAGGGTAGAATAAGAAGTGCTGCAAAAGTAGAAGCGAAAAGCCCACCAATAACTGCCCTGCCAAGGGCAGAGGTTTGATCGCCACCTTCACCTAGGCCAAGAGCCATTGGTATCATACCCACAATCATTGCCAGACTGGTCATTAAAACAGGTCTTAAGCGCAGAGCAGCTGATTCCATTGCAGCAAGTCTTGAATTTCCTTTATGACTTCTAATCTGTTCTGCATTGGTTATGAGCAATACTGAATTAGAGATTGACACTCCTACTGACATAATTATGCCCATATAAGATTGCAGGTTCAGGGTTGATCCAGTTAGTATCAGTAAAATAAGACTACCCGCTAAAACGGCAGGAACAGTAGCAAGTACTACAATCGATACCTTGAAAGACTGGAAATTAGCTGCCAGCATTAAAAAAATCACCATTATTGCTACCAGTAGACCATTTTGAAGGCTTTCGAGCGTATCATCGAGCGTCTGACTCTGACCCTTAGCTTCTATTGAAAGACCACGAGGTAGTTTGCCGATAGCCGCTATAGCTTTACGCACGTCTACTGAAGCTGTTCCTAAATTTTTGTTATGCAAGTTTGCCGTAACAGAAATTACAGGTATGTTTCCTATGTTATCATTTTCCCCGTTAGTAGTTCCGAATTTCACGTCGGCAACATCACTTAATACGGGTCTGTCCTGATCATTCTTAACCGAAATCTCTTTTATGGTATTCAGACCTGACATCTTAAATTCTGGAATTTCAACCTGTACGTTATAGCTGATATTAGATTTTTGATCTAGCCATATGATTTTATCTGTATATCTTGAAGAAGACGTAGAGGTTGAAAGAGAATGAGAGATATCTGTCAGACTTACCCCTAATCGGGCTGCCTGACTTCTATCAATATTAATATTCAGGGCCGGGTAATTAGTTGACTGTCCGATTTGAATATCTCTCAGGTAAGTGATTTTATTCATTTCACTTATAAGTTTGTTGGCATAGACGATATTTCTTTTTTTATCTTTTCCCGAAATTTTCACTTCAATCGGGGTTGGAGACCCTTGGCTTAAAATTTTACTGGTTAGTTCAATGGGTTCAAAAGATAAGTGAAGTTCAGGCATCTCGGCATGTATTTTATTCCTGAGTCTTTCTTGTAGGTCATCCATATTAACATGATAATCTTCTTTCAGCTTTACCTGTAATACAGCTTCTTGTGGGCCTGCCATAAATAAATATAATGGACTGGTTGAAAATTGAGGGGGATGAATTCCTGCCATGGCAGAGGTAATTTCAATATTCTTTTCACCAACGAGTTTATCCAGAATATCTTCAACTTTGAGTAGTTTTTGCTCTGTACGTTCAAAACGGGTACCGTCTGCTGCTCTGAGTCTAAGTTGAAATTCACCACTATTAACCTTTGGTAATATATCACGCCCAATTGATTTCAATAAAAGTGCTGTAATACCCATGAATACCAGTACATACCCGATTACAATAATTTTCCTGTAAGGCATCATCCGCTCAATAAACCGTAGAAAGACTCCTTTGAATTTGTTAAACGAACTGAGTTTTATATCTGGATCGGGTCTTAAAATCTTCTCTATTAAATGTTCTTTTTGCTCCCAGGCTGGTTGATCTTCTGGTCTGGCCTCAGTAGCCGGTTGATGTTTTTTATGATCACGCATCAGCCAGTTAGCCATTACTGGAACAAAGGTCTGGGATAATAAAAAGGAAGTGACCATCGAAAAACCTATGGCCATTGCCAATGGTAAAAACAGGGCACCTGGAATTCCATTCATAGTGAAAGCTGGTGCGAAGACTGCCAGAATACAGAAAAGAATTAGCAGTTTTGGAAAAGCGATTTCACGGCATGCATCCCAGATAGCAAGTGCTCTGGGCTTTCCCATATCCAGATGCTGGTGTATATTTTCGATGGTTACCGTCGATTCATCGACAAGAATCCCAATGGCTAGTGCAAGACCGCTCAGAGTCATGATATTCAGGGTTTGCCCAAAAAGTGACAAAAAGAAAATGCCTGAAATGATAGATGTTGGGATTGTTAAAATAACAATCAGAGCACCCCGAACATCACCCAGAAAGATAAGAACCATGATTCCTGTTAACACAGCTCCTATGGCTCCCTCACTTATCAGACTTTTAACTGAATTAATGACATATACACTCTGATCGAAAGCATAGGTAAGTTTTACATCATCTGGCAATAAAGCCTGAAACCTGGGTATTGCTTTTTTTAAATTCTGTACGACTTCCCAGGTAGAAGCATCTGCAGATTTTGTTATAGGCAGGTATACAGATCGCTTACCATTTACCAATACGTAATCAGTTGTTATATCAGCCCCGTCTTCAATAGTGGCAACATCCCGAAGAGAAAGTGTTTGTATACCTCCACTGTATAATGGAATATCTTCAAATTCTTTAATACTTCTGATTGTTGTATTTGAAGGAGTGAAGTAGTTGAGATCTCCGATACGCACATTCCCTGCAGGGCTGGCTTGATTATTTTCACTGATAGCGCTAACGACTTGCTGGGCTGTGAGGTGATGGCTACGCATTAACTGGGGGTCAACCTTCACTACGACTGCTCTAACATTACCTCCAAAGGGTGCTGGTGCTACTAATCCTGGAATTTGGGTAAAAGATGATCTTACATATACGTTTGCCAGGTCTAGCAGTTCATTGTTGTTACGGGTTGAACTGCTCAGAATCAACTGACCAACGGGTAAGGTAGAGGCATCAAATCGAATGATAAACGGGGGATTCGATCCCGGTGGAAAATTTGACTGTGCCCTGTTGGTATAAGCTGTTACTTCAGCTGCCGCTTGAGCCATATTTGTGGCCGGATAAAACGTCAGTTTAATCAGGGTCAGACCCTGAATATTTTGAGTTTCTATTGCCTTAACTCCAGATACATAGAGCAACAGATTTATATAAGGTTTGGCAAAGTATCCTTCCATCTGATCGGGGGTAAAACCACCATACGGATGCGATATATAAATTACGGGCAGATTAAGATTTGGAAAAATATCAATCTTGATCGTTCTTACAGCATTAATTCCAAAGAAGAATAATCCTGCTACCAGCACAAGAATTGTAATTGGCTTTCGTAAAGCTGTTTTTATTAATCCCATCTTATAGTAATTTGTAGAAGGCCTGAAAATCACCCCTGGCGGCGGCTCTGAAAAGTAATGCCTGCCAGATATTGTTGTAGGCGATTTGCTGATCAGTTTCAGCACGGTTCAATGTGTACAGAGCCGTACTCAAATCGACAATCGTTGCAAGTCCGTTCGAATAAAGGACATTTTTCTGACGATAAGCTTCTGTCGCTGCTCTTAGTTCAACTGGTGCCTCATTAAAATTATTTAAGGCGTTTTTAACCCTTTTTCCAGATAAGATCACCTGATTATCAAGTTGGTTTTCAACTTGCTGGTAATTGTTTTTTAAAACTTCACCCTGAATTCGCTGTGCATCAATCAAATGACCTGTTTTCACCAGACTGCTGAAATTCCAGATCATTCCTGCTCCTATCAGGTAATTACTGATTGTCGGTTTGATACCCTGACTGTAATTCTGAGAATAAGCTCTTTGATTCTGGCTACCATATGACTGGCTAAAGCCTGACCCTTTGCCTTGAAAAACACTAAAGATTGAAAAAGTAGGATACTGTAGTGATCGCAAGTATTTTACCAAGGCTTCATTTATAGAAATGGCTTGAGCAAAATATGCTAAAAAAGGATGAGAATTGATTGAATTAATCTGTGTAGTATCAATTTCACCAGGAATATGCTGTACAAATGACGTATCAAGGGTAAAATTTGTTACAGAATTACCCAAAAGGTTTGCAAGCTCTGCTTGTTGCTCATTTTCGGTTTCTCGGATATTTGTCAGAGCAATTCTTGCTGCTGAAACATCAGCGCTGGCAAGAGAAGAATCAACTCCAGCATTTAAGCCTGCAAGAACACGGCTTTTTACCACATGCTGTATCGATAGTGCTCTCTGTAAGTTTGAATATTGTGCTTTTTCAAGTTGTATTGATGCCAGAAGATTTAGGTAATTTGCTGATACTTTGACCTCATCCTGAAACTCTTCCTGGTTAAGGTCAGCATTTGCCTGATTTGTTCTTTTTTCTGCTACACTAACCAGATTTTTAACTTTCCCAAAAGAAAATATATCCCAGTTGACATTTGCAAGATATAAACTGCCAAATGCAGCATGGTAATTTTGATTAGTCAGAACAGGACCTGACGAAGATACATTTAACCCGCGATAGGCATATGACGGACCCGATTGCCCATTAATGGTTCCGTAATCTTGTTGAGCGGATACGCTGAAATCAGGTAATTCTCCAGATTTTTCAGCTTTAAATAGATTTTTATAATAAATAAGTTGATTTTTTTTAGCTTTTACTCCGCCGAAATCAGAAAGGGTTGATGTTATTGCTTCCTTAAGGGTAATTACCCGATTCTGTGCGTTGATTAAAGGAATACCAACTATCAGGGTTAGAGCTAAAAAAAAAGAAGAAAACTTATTTAGACAAAAAATGCTTTGCATGAATGCGTATCAAAGGTGTTATGCCAAAAAAATTTAGAAAAAAAGGTGTGAAAGAATGCCCTCATTTTGTGTTAAATGGGAAAATGAGACATAAGACCATCTTACATGTTTAACCATACAGTTAGCTACGAAAAAGTTTTGCATTTTATTGCTGTATATACATTAGTTACATAAGATTCTGATGACTTAAGACAGTGAAATAATCAAAATACCTGCTGAAAAACTGCAGCAGCTTCATGCCGCACATTATGAAACTGATTCCTGACCAATGAAAAACCCTTCCTGGTTGAAAAACTGACATATCAAAACAATGGAGGTGTTTCAAGTATTTAGATAGTATAGCGTTAATGAATGTGTATTAAAATTTCTAAATTCCTTATCTAATGTTGAATCTTATTGGTCCCCTTGAAGTAATCCAGATTGTACTTGGTCTGATTGCCGTATTATGCTTGCTCAGTCTGTTCAAATCAGACATGAACAGGAAATCAAGTCAGTAACAAAAAAAGCCACATAATAATGATGTGGCTCTCTGGAACCAGTAAAAAGACTCAAAAATCAAACCCGATTTTAGCAAAGAAACGACGACCATTCTGTCCCATTTGTATTGCATCAAATGGACTTCCTGGCTCATTGTTGTAAGCATATCCTGAATAATTTGCAGCAGTTGCACTATGGCCCTTTGCACCTTGGATTACGCCCAGATCAGGATGCAAATTGAATATATTATCGCATCCAACAGAGAAATGTGCTTTCTTTCCTATTTTGTATGTGATATATAAATCGCTTATTGTTTTACCACTATAATTATACCTATCGGCTACCAACGTAGTTGGAGCATTATCTAGTGGTACAACAGGAAACAAACCATCAAAATTATGACCATATCCCAAAAGGCTGATTTTGCCAAAGTAGGTAAAACGCAAGCCTACAGTAAATCCTTTAAATCCATATTCAGGATTTAGAATTATTTTCTGTGGTGGGGCAGAAGCAAGAATAAAGTCTTTCTCGCGATCACTTAGAAAAGTTTGTTTCAATAGAGTTGTGCTACTCAAAATTGGTGGATAGTTAACCCTGTCAATAGTCATGTGCTGGAAATTACCTGTGAAAATAATTCTTACATGATTGTCACCAAACGATTTATTAAAATCAATTACCACATCAAGACCTCTGTTAGTCGTATTAACGGCATTAGCAAAAAACTGTGCTGCTGTAACATGCTGGGCATTTAATGCCTGTATGAAAACCGGGTTCAGTGTAGTATCACTAGAACTAAACTGACCTGAAAGAACTATCCGGTTTTTAACCTGTATCTGATAGGCGTCTGCGGTTATACTTAGTTCTGGTAAGGGTCTGAAGGTAAAGCCAAACCCATAATTTTTAGAAGTTTCTTGCTTTAGGCTAGGTATACCAGCTGCCTGAGTAAGGGGGCTTTTATTTGGTGCAATCTCGACTTCTGAAAGGTAGGCACCCTGTCCATTTGTATAAGAAGAACTATAATTTATCTGTTGTAAAGAAGGAGCCCTGAAACCAGTTCCCGCCGAAGCACGTAGATTAAAATTATCAGTAATCTTGTAGCGCGTGGCTAACTTTGTACTGTAGTTGTAGCCAAAGTCACTATAATGTTCAACCCTATTGGCAAAATCTATCAGCCATTTTTTAGTTATATCTGCTTCAAGGTCAAGGAAAATACCTGCAACAGATCGGTTTGCTGTAACAACATCTTTTGGCTGAAAGCCAGGGAATCCCTGTGAGCCGGTTCCTGAGTTGTAATTATCATAATTCTTATAAGAATCTGACTCTCCTGCTTGAATTTTATAGCGTTCATAGCGGTATTCAGCACCAGCACCAACGTTGAAACCAGAAAGGAAATCGTAATGCTTTGACAGATTCAGGTTAGTAGTATTTTGAAGAAATTGAGGCCCTCCATCGAAGAAGTTTGTTTTTCGATTACCTAGAGATGGGTTGAAAGTCTGATCTCCGTAAAAGTTAAATGTATTGTTTCCAAGATTATTGCTTAGATCCCAGTCAGTGTTCTTGCCAATGACTCCTTTTAATCCAAGTGCAAGAGCTATATCAGTATTATGAGTTTGAATAATAGGGTTGAAATAACTATCAGTCGGAGAAGTGAAAATTATTCCAGCTGTCGGAATAAAATTTCCACTGGCATCACGTGGAAAACGGATAGTCTGAGCTGAAAAGTTTCTTGTAAACGCATAATCATTGGAATTCTTAAAACTAAAGCCCCCAAAACTATAGAAAGTAGTACGGGTGGCAGCTAAAGGAACTTCAGCGTTAAAAAAGATGTCAGCGTTTTGGGCTGAACCATCGCCATTTGCTCTTCTAACGGTATTATACGGCAGAGCCTGCTGATTTGCATACGCAGTATCATGTGTTTGCCTGAATGTTTTACCACTCGTACCATAATCAGCCGAGAAATTTATGAAGCCATCATGTTTGCCAAGTGCCACTCCATAATTCATATCGATTGTAAAAGCATTACCATCAAAGGTACCAGCATGGGGGTATTCAGCTTTGGCTACTGAAAATTTGCTATTGAATTTAGGGTCATAATAATTTGAGAATCCTGCATTGATTGCAAAATCGTTCACATTTTTTTTCAGCACCAGATTGATTACTCCGGCAATGGCGTCTGATCCATACTGGGCAGATGCACCGTCACGCAGAATTTCGACATGGTCAATAGCTGCCATTGGAATAGAGCTTAAATCGACTCCTGAATTTCCTCTTCCTCTTGTACCAAAAACAGCTACGAAAGCAGTGGAATGCCTGCGTTTTCCATTGATTAATACCAGGGTCTGATCTGGGCCAAGTCCACGCAAGGTTCCGAGTTCAACGTGATCAGCCCCATCTGATCCAGATTGCTTGTTATAATTGAACGAAGGCGCAGCATAGTTCAGAATATCTGTAAGATCTGATCGTCCCGAGGTCACGGCAGCCTTAGAAACGTTAACAACATCTATGGGGACTGGGGTTTCGAGTTTGACCCTGCCTGAAGAACGGGTTCCGATTGAAACAACTTCATTTAACTGCGAAACATTACTTTCCAGTTTTAGTGTCAGTAAATGACGTCCATTAATTGAGATTGTCAAAGGCTTGTATCCTGTATAAGTCACAATGAGTATATCGTTCGCATTCGCATTCAGTGTAAATTGACCGGTGGCACTGGTACTTGTTCCATTGGTTCCACCTTTAATATGAATCGAAACACCAGCCAGTAAATCTTTGCTTGTAGCGTCGGTTACATTACCGCTGATTGTTATATTTTGTGCCCGAAGTATATTTGACAAAAGGCAAAAAGCGAGAATAAGAAGTATTTTTTTTTCCATTGTATGTATTTTACTTTAAAAAGAATAGAGTTCTTATACTGAATAATTAAAATCGCAGCGATTAACACGCTAACCTGAAAAACTATTAATTAAATGGCAGTAAATTACTTGAATTATTGAGGAATTTATTATTTTTTGCTAAAAAAATATAATATGCTTATTTTAAAAGATAAAACGAAATGATTTTTATAAAAAGCATGATAAATAGGAAAAAATAGTTTCATTTCCTGAAAATATTAATCACTCTACAATATTTACAGGGTAATTGGTTTAATAAAAAATAATTTTAAATATGTGAAAATTGTTACCTGATTACATTTGCCCTCAGGCACTTAGGGTGAAAAGGAATAGCACCTTTGTATCAGAATATTAAACTTTTTGTATGACATATGAAAAAATTGCCGGCCTAATTGGAAAAGAAAATGAAAATCTCCTGACTCATACCTGCAACACCGTGCTTAAATCTCAGCTTCACCTGCCAGGTGCTGACTTTGTTGACCGTATATTCAGTGAATCTAACCGAAGTAATCAGACCTTATGCAGTTTGCACCGCCTTTTTAATACAGGCCGGCTGGCAGGTACAGGTTATCTTTCTATACTTCCTGTTGATCAGGGTGTAGAACATAGTGCAGGTGCTTCTTTTAGCCCAAATCCGCTTTATTTTGATCCTGAAAATATTGTAAGGCTTGCAATAGCAGGTGGTTGCAATGCAGTGGCCAGCACGATAGGTGGTCTAGCCATAATTGCCAGAAAATACGCTCACAAAATTCCACTTATTGTCAAGATTAATCACAATGAACTGCTGACCTATCCAAATAAGTTTGATCAGATTAAGTTTGGTTCTGTAAAAGATGCCTGGAATATGGGTGCTGCAGCGATTGGAGCTACCATTTATTTTGGGTCAGAAGAATCTGGCCGTCAAATTATTGAAATTTCCCAGGCCTTCGAAGAAGCCCATAATTTGGGAATGGTGACAGTACTTTGGTGCTATCTAAGAAATAATGCCTTCAAAAAAGGGGGTATTGACTACCATGTTGCGGCTGATTTAACTGGACAGGCAAATTATCTTGGGGCAACCATTCAAGCTGATATCATCAAACAAAAACTTCCTGAGCTAAACGGAGGCTATAAAGCCCTGAACACTGATGGTGTCACCTACGGTAAATTTGATGAGCGCATGTATACCGAACTTTCAAGTGATCACCCGATTGATCTTTGCCGGTATCAGGTTATTAACGGATTCATGGGCAGGGCAGGACTAATTAACTCAGGCGGGGCCTCAGTAGGCGATAAAGATTTGAAAGAGGCAGTAAGAACAGCCATCATAAATAAAAGAGCCGGAGGTATGGGAATGATCAGTGGCCGAAAATCATTTCAGCGTCCATTTGATCAAGGGGTTGCTTTGTTGAATGCAATTCAGGACGTTTATCTTGAAAAACAGATTGACGTTGCCTGATTAATTAAAGGCCTTCCATTTTTCGTAATAATTAAAAGAGGATTAATTAAAAAAAAACAGCTTACCTATGAAAGCAGTAACAGGAATCACTACTTTATTCATTGACATTGGTGGGGTTATTTTAACAGATGGATGGAACAGAAAATGGAGAAAAGCTGCGGCAGAAAAGTTCAATCTCGATTACGATGATATGGATAATCGCCACCATCTTACTTATGATACCTATGAAGTTGGAAAAATCAGCCTTGATGAATACCTGGATAGGGTAGTATTTTTTAAAAACCGGGATTTTACCAACCAGGATTTTAAAGACTTCATGTTTGAGCAGTCACAACCTTTTCCTGACATGATAGAGCTGATTTGCCGGCTAAAAGAAATTTATGGGCTTAAAGTGGCAGTTGTCAGCAATGAAGGCAGGGAATTGACAGAGTACAGAATAAAAAAGTTTAACCTGCATCGGTTTGTAGATTTTTTTATTTCATCTAGTTTTGTTCATCTGCGTAAACCAGATACTGATATATTTAAGTTTGCCCTCGATGTTGCACAGATCCCGATTGAACAAATCGTTTATATCGAAGACAGGCAATTATTTGTACAGGTTGCTGCAACCCTGGGTCTTCAGGGCATTCAGCATGTTGATTACCAGACTACCCGTGAAAAATTAGAAGTTTATGGTTTAAAAATTCAAAACGAATTAGCTGTATGAACGAGCCAGACTGTATTCTGACCATTAATGCAGGCTCTTCAAGTATTAAGTTTGCCGTATACAGAATTCAAAAATTACCTGAGCCCTTAATGACAGGCGAATTCAAACAGGTTAATAGTAATAGTCCGGTTTTTACCTATACTGATATGCTAACAGGGGTAGAAAAATCAGTCCCAATTGAAATAAGTGGGCAAACTGCTGTAATCGCTTATTTTATCTCATGGCTTAAAAAACAACTATTTTTTGATTCAATAGAAGCCATCGGGCATAGAATAGTTCATGGTCTTGAGCATGCGGGGCCAGCCCTGGTTACTCCTGAGTTGCTGGCAGAATTACATATTATAGCCTTACTTGATCCAGAACATATGCCAGCTGGAATTAAACTCATTGAAGCATTTTTTCAGTTCAACGAGTCTATTACACAAATCGTGTGTTTTGACACTTCTTTTCATTTTACAATGCCAGCCATTGCAAAATTACTGACCATACCCAGAAAATACCAGCTTAGGGGCCTTCGCAGATATGGTTTCCATGGGCTTTCTTACGCTTATTTACTGGGTCAGTTAGAAATTATTGCAGGTAAAGAGATAGCTATGGGCAAAGTCATCATTGCACATTTGGGAAGTGGGGCCAGTATGGTAGCAATCAGAGAAGGTTTACCACTGGATACCAGTATGGGATTTACCCCAACCTCTGGTCTGGTAATGAGTTCAAGAACTGGAGACCTTGATCCTGGGGTAGTCTCTTATCTGATGGCAAATGATCATATAGATGCGGCTACTTTTTCACACCTCGTTAATCATGAATCAGGTTTACTCGGTGTTTCTGAAATCAGTGGCAATATGCAGGTACTTCAGAATAAAAAGACTACAAACGAAAGAGCAGCAGAAGCCGTTGACCTTTTTTGTTATCAGTCAAAAAAGTATCTTGGTTCTCTGGCCGCAATTCTGGAAGGTGTTGATACCCTTATTTTTTCAGGTGGAATTGGTGAAAATGACACTGCCGTTCGGGCATCGATTTGTTCTGGCCTTAATTTTCTTGGTATTGAACTTGATCCGAAGGCGAATGATAAAAATAATCTTGTCATTTCTACCAAACACGCAGCTGTCACTGTTTATGTGATCAAGACCAATGAAGAAATAATGATCGCAAAATCTGTTGTTGAGATTTTGACAAACTCTTAATGAAATAACTTATGCTAACTGAGAATTCTATTCCCCCGGCTTTAAAAACGCTAAGCCCTGAATTAGTAGGCCTGATGACTAAATACTGGCATGCTGCTAACTACCTCTCTGTTGGCCAAATCTATTTATTAGCTAATCCCTTACTAAAAGAAAAGCTTACAATTGAGCATATCAAACCCCGGCTTCTTGGTCATTGGGGCACAACCCCGGGCCTGAATTTTATTTATGTTCATCTCAACCGGCTTATTAAAGAACATGATCTGAATATGATTTATGTTACTGGCCCTGGTCATGGTGGGCCAGGTCTGGTTGCAAATACGTATCTGGAAGGTACATATAGCGAGTTCTATCCAGGTATTAATCAGGATGAAGGGGGAATGCACAAACTCTTCAAGCAATTTTCATTTCCCGGGGGTATTCCAAGTCATGTAGCACCTGAGACCCCAGGCTCTATCAATGAGGGTGGTGAACTGGGATATTCACTGGTACATGCTTACGGGGCGATATTAGATAATCCTGACCTGCTTGTTGCCTGTGTGATAGGTGATGGTGAGGCTGAGACCGGTGCCCTTGCCGCCAGCTGGCATTCCAATAAATTTATAAATCCAGTACATGATGGAGCTGTTCTTCCAATTTTGCACCTCAATGGGTATAAAATTGCTAACCCGACCGTACTTGCACGTATCCCAGAGGATGAACTATCGAGCCTGTTAACTGGTTATGGCTATAAACCTTACTTTGTCACAGGAGATGATCCGGTTGTGATGCATCATTTACTTGCCTCAGCCCTTGAAAAGGTATTGGCAGAAATCAAAGAAATTCAGCATAAGGCCAGAACCGAGGGATTTAAGAAACGCCCGGTATGGCCAATGATCGTACTAAAAACTCCGAAAGGCTGGACCGGACCCAAAATAGTGGATGGGAAGCAAATTGAAGGTACATGGAGGGCCCATCAGGTACCGGTTACAGATATGGCGACAAAACCAGATCATATTGGCATACTTGAGGCTTGGATGAAAAGTTATAAACCGGCCGATCTTTTTGACGATACTGGAAAACTGCTGCCCGAAATTGCCGGTCTTGCACCAACTGGTTTAAGTCGTATGGGAGCAAATCCACATGCCAATGGGGGGGCTTTAAAAAAGGATCTTCAATTACCAGATTTTAGAAATTACGCCATTGTTATCAAAGTGCCGGGTACTGTAACTGCTGAGTCAACGGTTGTCATGGGTATTTTTCTCAGAGATATAATGCAACTAAACTGGGATAAACGAAATTTCAGGGTTTTTGGGCCAGATGAAACAGCTTCGAATCGTTTAGGCCATTTATTTGACCTGACAGACCGGACTTCAACAGCTGAAATATTACCTACAGATGATCATATATCACCTGATGGCCGGGTAATGGAAGTATTGAGTGAGCATTTATGTCAAGGCTGGCTTGAAGGATACCTTCTTACAGGCAGACACGGACTCTTTTCATGCTATGAAGCATTTGTTCAGATTGTCGACTCAATGTTTAACCAGCATGCCAAATGGTTAAAAGTATGCCATAAAATACCTTGGCGCATGCCCATTGCATCACTGAATTACCTGCTTACTTCTCATGTCTGGAGACAGGATCACAATGGAAACAGTCATCAGGATCCGGGTTTTCTTGATATTGTAGCAAATAAAACAGCTGATATTATCCGTATTTATCTTCCACCTGATGCAAATACGCTGTTATCAGTTACAGATCATTGTCTGAGAAGTACAAATTATATAAATGTTATTGTTGCAGGGAAACAGCCTGAGCTGCAATGGCTAGATATGGACTCGGCCATCAAACATTGTACGGCAGGGCTTGGTATCTGGAAATGGGCCAGCAATGATGAGGGCTTTGAACCAGACGTTGTCATGGCCTGCGCGGGTGATGTGCCAACTCTTGAAACGATTGCAGCCGTGCAGCTCATGAGAGCCCATTTGCCTGAATTAAAAGTTCGGGTGGTAAATGTCGTTGACCTGATGACCCTGCAACCTCAATCAGAGCATCCTCATGGTTTGCACGACAAGGATTTTGATTTACTGTTCACGAAAAACAAACCCATCATTTTTGCATTTCATGGATATCCACTTTTGATTCATCGTCTTACCTATCGTAGAACGAATCATGCAAATCTTCATGTGAGAGGTTACAAAGGTGAGGGCACGACAACAACCCCATTTGATATGGTTGTATTAAATGATCTTGATCGTTTTCACCTCGTTTCAGATGTAATTGATCGTCTGCCCCAGTTGGGTGCAAAAGGTGCGTATGTCAAACAGGCAATGCGCGATAAACTCCTCGATCATAAGGCATACGTGCAGTCTAGAGGTGAAGATATGCCAGAGATACAGGAATGGAAATGGACAGTCTCGGAAAGGAAGGTTTAAAGTAAATACGTAAATGCTAAAAAAAACAGTAGTTATTACCGGAACCTCAACAGGAATCGGGCGTGCAACCGTCGAGCTATTTTCAAGTAAGGGCTGGCGTGTCGCTGCCACTATGCGCAGTCCAGAAAATGAGCAGATATTAAATTTATTACCCGGAGTCACTTTATTTAAACTTGATATTACCGATCACGAGCAGATCAATGTTTGTAGCAAACTTATTCTTGCTGAATACGGACAAATTGATGTACTCATAAATAATGCAGGTTATGCACTGCTCGGCCCTATGGAAACAGCTACTCCTGGGCAGATTCACCGACAGTTTGAAACGAACGTTTTTGGCCCTATAGCATTAATCAATGCATTTTTGCCTTCATTTCGGAAACAAGGTTCCGGAGCTATCATTAATATTTCTTCAATCGGAGGCAGGATTGCTTTTCCACTGTATAGTATTTACCATGGTACAAAATGGGCCCTCGAGGGTATCTCTGAAAGTTTATATACTGAAATGAAACCATTTGGTATAAAAGTTCGTCTGATCGAGCCTGGAAGTATTAAAACTGATTTTAATTCTAGATCACAGGATCATACTGATTTAGAAAATTTTCCAGAATACAGGGCTTATACTGAGACAGTAAGTAGAAATATACTCGAAGCCAGCTCGGGTAAATTAACGGGCTCAGCAGCTGAGGTAGCCCTGACCATCTTTAAAGCAGCAACAGATAAAGGTGCCAGGCTTAGATATCCAACAGGTGGAAATGCTGGTCTTTTATTGCTTTTACGGAGGTTGCTGGGTGACCGCCCAATTATTGCCTTTGGAAAGCTATTACTCGAGCGCAATGGACGTAAACTATTATCAGATCGTAAATTTGTACAATAAGAAAGTGGGGGTAATCAGTTGAACTAATTTCTTACTGAATTTCTAAACCCATAGTACCTGACTACTACTGGTAGAACAGGTTAAAGTTCATCTCTATAGTATCACTCACTTTCAAGGCTCAAGCCCAAACTGAGGGGCTGCAATATTATATTCGGTAGCTGGTCTGACTATACGTTACAGAGATTATTGTCAATAAGCCGAAAGTGGTTAATATGATTGCACTTCCAGGCGGATTTGGTACAATGGAAGAATATTTTGAAATGCTGACCTGGGGGCAATTGGGACTTCATAAGAAACCAATTGCGCTTTTAAACACGTATAATTTTTACGATCCGCTTTTAGCGCTTGCCGATTCTATGGTTGGTGCAGGATTTTTAAAGCAGGAAAACAGAAATTTAATGCTCTCAGCAAATGAGATTCCAGTATTAATAGAAATGATGCAATCCTATAATCTACCCACTATCACTAATTGGCTTAAAAATGGAGAGCAATAGTGCTTTATTTTATTGGTCTGAAATGAGCTCTTTCATATTGATCAGGCCACTTGACTTCCTGTTTAAGAATATGTGCTGCTCTGAGTGGGAAATAGGGGTCTCTCAAAAGCTCACGGGCAAGAAATACCAGGTCTGCTTCTTCCTTTTCTATAATAAGATTAGCCTGTTGGGGTTCTGTAATCAGGCCAACTGCTCCAGTAGGTATTGCTGATTGTCTGCGAACAGTTGCAGCAAATTCAACCTGATAACCAGGCTTTATTGTAATTTTCTGATGGGCAGAATTGCCGCCTGATGAACAATCAAGCAGGTCAATACCTGCTTCTTTTAAAATATGCCCAAGTTTTACAGAATCGTCAATTGACCACCCACCATCTACCCATTCTACTGCAGAAATACGAACGAACAGGGGAAGGTCATCAGGCCAGACTTCTTTTACGGCTGTTGTAATTTCGAGCAATAAGCGGATTCTGTTTTCGAATGATCCCCCATACTTGTCTACCCGTTTATTGCTCATTGGAGACATAAATTCATTAATCAGATAACCATGAGCAGCATGCAATTCAATGACTTTGAAGCCTGCTTTTAATGATCTTAATGCTGCGAGCCTGAAATCTGTAATTACTTTTTCAATGCCGTTCTGATCTAATTCTAAGGGAGGTTCCGTATCAATATTAAAGGGTATGGCTGTAGGCGCAAAATTATGCCAACCATTTGTATTTGCTGCTGGTATTTGTTTGCCCCCATTCCAAGGCTGTTCTGAGCTCGCTTTTCTTCCAGCATGACCTAATTGTATGCCAGGTACAGCATGCTGGGCAGAAATAAATGAAGTTATTTGTTGTAATTTCTCGATATGCTCATCTTTCCAGATTCCGAGATCTGCAAAAGAAATTCTGCCTTCGGGAGATACTGCTGCCGCCTCGGTAAAAATAAGTCCTGCACCTCCAACAGCTCTTGTTCCCAGATGAACCAAATGCCAGTCGTTCGCAAAACCATCAACCGACGAATATTCACACATAGGAGAAGTAACAATTCGGTTTTTTAATTCTACTGATTTAATTTTAAGCGAAGAAAATAAATTTGGCATATAGGTAATTTACAGATGCGTGATAAATCTGGTAATTAAGCTTATTTTGAATGTTAATTACAAATGCAATCTAACGTATTAATATTAATGTTTAAACATCTATTCTGTAAAAATGCTGGGATTAAATAGCGTTCACCATATTGCCATTATTTGTCATGATTATTTAAGGTCGAAAGCCTTTTATACAGA
>Ga0123339_10000246_pt1 | contig 48622 bp, 44 predicted proteins | sample lystaG_FD_89956 | JGI IMG/M metagenome (GOLD analysis project Ga0123339, IMG submission 89956) | Glacier valley bacterial and archeal communities from Borup Fiord, Nunavut, Canada, to study Microbial Dark Matter (Phase II) -... | ecosystem: Environmental > Aquatic > Freshwater > Ice > Glacier ...
AGTCTACCTGCATTCCCCCGGCGGGCCTGCCGTGCGCGGTGTCCAGCACATGTGTGGTCAGTCTGCCCATGAGTTCAGGCCCTCCCGGTTCTGAGCTGCTCGGCCTCGCGGCTCCCCTGTGGATAATGCTCGAGAATCCATTTCATGGCCGCGTCCACGTCGTAATCCACCCGCCGAAAGCACACGTTGAAGCGTGACCCAGTTTGCTCGAGCAGCACCCAGCGCGCCCACGGGTCGCCGTCTTTTTGCCGCGAGACCGCGCCCACGTTCACCCGTGTGATGCCGTCCTGTACCTCAAGCAGCTCCTTGTGGGTGTGGCCCACCAGCACCACCTTCACCCCCGGAAAGGGGGCCAGCCGCCCGAGCTGCTGTTGGTAGCTCTCGTCGAAAAAGGCGGTCCAGGGGTCGTTGGGGGTCCCGTGCGTCGCCAGAACCCGGCCCTCGAGCACCGTGCGGTTGATTGGCACGGTCCGCAGATGTGCGGCCACCTCGGGTGTGAGTTGACCCTGCAACCACTTCGCGTAGGGTTGTGACCCCTCGAGCGACTCGAGCGGGGCCATCACGAATTCGTCGGTGTTGCCCCGCACCTCGAGCGCGCCGCTCTGCTGCTGAAGTTTCCAGGCTCCGAGTGGGTCCGCGCTGCCCCACACACCATCGCCCAGGTTGAGCGTGAGGTCCGGCTCGAGCAGGGCGATGTCTTTGAGGACCGCCTCGAGCGCAAACCGGTTGCCGTGTACATCGGTGAAGACGGCTATTTTCATGAGTTCACTTTAAGGGATTTGGACGGCAGACAGCAGAGGATAGACATCAGAAAAAACGAAGGTGGATATCTCCAACCTGACGTCTGAAATCTGACGTTTAAAATCTGACGTCTGCCGTCGGATTCCTCACCCCTCCCGCTCGAGCGTCAGGCGCAACTGCCCATACGCCTTTTTTGGCTCCCAATACACCCTGATTTTATCGTTTTCCGGGTGAATGGTCACGCGGTCCCAGGTGTGGTTTTCCGAGTCGAACGAGACGGACTGGAGTTGTGGAAAGCGCTCGAGAATGCGTTTTCCCATCACATAAATCAGTTCCTGAATGCTCCTCGAGTTGAGGTCGTGGAACACGGCTTTGCACACGTCCGAAATCTGCTCTCCGGGCGCGTAGCCCTGGCCCTGAGCCAGCAGTGCGTCCGTGCTCGAGTAGGTCCACCCCAGGTCCATGTACACGAATAGCGGCCTGTCGGTGTATTCCGGCAGGGTGGTGTAATCGTCGCGCATGAAAGCGGCGAAGCTGCTGCCCGTCACCTTGAGCAGCCGAAACCCCTCCCTCGAGCAGCGGTGCGACACCACTTTCACGCCGTCCGCACCCGATGGGTCGCGCTCGAGCCGAATCACGGCGGCGCTCACGTCTTGCTCGACGTGGTTGAACAGCACCTCGCTCTCGACAAAACCCGACTCGGACGGCACCCGCACGCTCTGAAAAGGGAATTCGCGTCCGCCTATCTCGAGCGACTCCATCACCGGGTAGGTCGCCAAAAATTTGGCACCCAGAAAGTGCAGCAGGCCCTCGAGCGTGCTGCCCTCGAAGGTGGCGGCCTCGCGCAGAATGAAGTTTTTCATGGTGTCGGTGGCCACCAGCATCCGGTTGTCGCCCTCGGTGTAGGCGGGCAGAAAGTTGTTGCCGAACACCTCCACGCCCACGGAGTACGCAAACACGATGTTGGACTTACTGCTGAATTCGGACTCGGGAATACTGGCTACGCCACTCAGACGGTGAGCGTAGGTGCGCTGAAAGGTGGTGCCAATCTTGCCGTAACTGATTCCAGTCTTCATCGTCACCTCAAGCGGAAATAGTTACTTCTGGAGAGAAGTCTGATTCAAGACTCTAGCAAATCGTTCAGGCGGTGGAGGGCAATCTGGGAAATCTCGTACAGTGCGGCCTGTTTTTCCCGCTCCAGGCTGTTGTTCACCCGTTCCTCGAGCGCCCCGAGAATCTCGTTCACACCGCTCACGTTGCGAACGCAGACGATGAATGGGAATCCAAATTTGGTGCGGTACTTTTCGTTGGCTTTTGAAAAGCGCTCGAACAGCTCTGGGGGCAGGTTGTTCAGACCCAGACTGGCCTGCTCGAGCACGCTTTGGGGCGACATTTTAAGGCGGGTTCCCAAATCCGGGTGTTCCCGAATCAGCGCTAGTTTCTGCGCGTCGCTCGAGCTTTCCACCGCGTAATCCATCGCTATAAACACGTCCGAGGTGTGGCCGAAAGGTCGGTCCTCGAGCACGGAGCGCGCCACCCAGCTCGAGTGCTCGAAGATACCCCCTAAAGCCTTCACAAAGTCTTCGCTCTCGAGCGCGTTTAGCTCGCTTAAGGTCATGGTGCGAGTGTAGCACGCTATGTTCAGGTTTTGGAGCGCTCGAGGGGTGTGGTGGTATTTTTGATTCGAGCTAGAGTAGAGTTTCTTACAAATCACGCCTTCTAGGAGTTTTGTGGCCCGCATCGGCATCATTGGCACTGGCAACATCAGCGGAATCTATCTCGAGAACGCGCCCCGGCTGGGCCTGGAGGTGTTGGCGGTGGCCGACCTCGACCTCGAGCGGGCGCAGTCACAGGCGACCCAATACGGCGTTCCACACGCGCTGAATGTGGATGAACTGCTAGCCCATCCAGACATCGAAATCGTGCTCAACCTGACCGTTCCGGCGGCGCACGGCCCGATTGCTCTAAAGGCGCTCGAGGCGGGGAAGCACGTTTACAACGAGAAACCACTGGCCACATCGCTGGAAGAAGCAAAAGCCATGCTCGAGCTGGCCCAGCGCAAAAATCTGTGGGTGGGATGTGCCCCGGACACCTTTTTAGGCGCGGGGTTCCAGACCGCGCGGGAACTGCTCGAGGGCGGATTCATCGGGCACGCGGTCCAGGCCCACGCGCTGATGTCCAGCGTGGGTCCCGAGGGCTGGCACCCCGACCCCCACTTCTTTTTTCAGCCTGGCGCGGGGCCGCTGTTCGACATGGGACCCTACTACCTCACCGCGCTGGTTTCGCTGTTCGGAAGCGTCTCGAGGGTGTTTGCTGTGACTAAGATGACCCACCTCGAGCGCACGGTGGGCAGCGGTCCCAAAGCGGGCCAGCGCATCGCGGTCAACACCCCCACCCATGTTTCGGGAATTCTGAGCTTCGAGAGCGGCCTGACCGCCAACCTCACCATGAGCTTCGACGCGGTGGCCGGACGCGCGCCCAATCTCGAGGTGTACGGAACGAAGGGGTCGCTGACCCTGCCCGACCCCAACACCTTCGGTGGACCGCTCGAGACCGGGGATGAGCACGGAGAGCGCCGTGAACTGCCGCTGACCAAACCCTTTGCCGACAACTCGAGGGGCCTGGGATTGGCCGATATGGCGCGGGCCATTGCCGAGGGGCGACCCCATCTGGCCAGCGGCGAACTGGCTTACCACGTTCTCGAGACGATGTTTCGCTTGCTCGAGTCTGGGCGTGAGAATCGCCCAGTGCAGGTCCAGAGCCGCGTGGTTCGTCCTGAGGCCCTGCAAGACGGCTTCGACCAGGTTACTTTCTAACTTCTCCGATGTTTCAGACCCTCGACTTCAAAAAGGAAATCCCCATGACCACACCCCAAATCGGCATCCAGATGTACACCCTTCGCGACCACGCGGCCCAGAACTTTGCCCTCACCCTCGAGCGAGTCGCCCAGATGGGCGTTCACGGCGTCGAGTTTGCGGGATTCGGGGGCATGAGCGCTTCCGACCTCAAAGCCTTGCTCGAGCGCCTGAAGCTGAAGGCGGCGGGCGCGCACTTCTCGAGCGAACAACTTTTCGACGAGCTTCAGAAGCATGTGGATTACGCCCTCGAGTTGGGCCTGACCACGCTGGTGTGCCCCTACGCCCGCTTCGAGACGGGGCAAGAATGGCTCGAGTTCGCCGCAAAGCTGGAGGCGGTGGCTCAGACCCTCAAATCGTCGGGCATCACGCTGCTTTACCACAATCACGACCACGAGCTGACCCAAAAAATCGGCGAACAAACTGTTCTGGACGCGCTGCTCGAGGCGGCTCCCAGCGTGGGAGGAGAGTTGGATGTGGCGTGGCTCGAGGTAGGCGGGTACTCGGCAGCCGAGTACCTGACCCGCTACGCGGCGCGCACCCCGCTGGTTCACCTTAAGGACTATCGGCGCGGGGCGCAGGGCGTGGAAACCGTGGAGCTGGGCCAGGGCCTCACCCACCTGCCTGCCGCGCTCGAGGCGGGGAAAGGGGCGCAGTGGTGGCTGATTGAGCAGGATTACTGTGCAGGAGACCCTTTTGACAGTTTGAAGGTCAGTCTGGACTGGTTGAAGGCAAATTGGGGTTGAGGGGAAATTGACCCCTCGAGCACGCGCTATCATGACCCCATGTCCGCTCGAGCCACCGCTTATATCTCCCGCAGCGCCTTATTTCACAACCTCGAGACGCTGAGCAGTGCGGCTGGCGGCGCTAAAATCCTGCTTCCGGTCAAGGCCAACGCCTACGGCCACGGTGCGGTTCTGGTGGCAGGGGCGCTCGAGCGTCACCCCTTGCTATGGGGTTTTGGGGTAGCGAGTAGCGAAGAAGCCTGGGAGCTGCTCGAGGCGGGAATTCAAAAACCGATTCTGCTGCTCACGCCCCCGGAGCCGCTCGAGGGCGTCAAACTCTCCGCTCGAGGGGTCCATCTTTCGGTGGGTTCGAGCGAGGAACTCGTTGAGCTGCAAGCGGGTTCAAAGGTTCACCTTAAAATCAACACCGGAATGAACCGTTTGGGTGTGCGTCCCGAGAGTGTGGACGCTTTAATAAGCGAAATTCTGACTCGAGGTTTGGCGCTCGAGGGCGTCTACTCACACTTTGCCAGCGCGGACAGCCCGGATTTGAACAGCGCAACGGTGCAGCTCGAGCGCTTCGAGAAAATTCGTGACTCATTACTCAAAACTCAAAACTCAAAACCCCTCTTCCACCTCAGCAACAGCGCCGGAACGCTGGCTTTCGGCTCGAGGGCCGCGTTCGACCTCATCCGGCCCGGTATCGCCAGCTACGGGTACGCCCCCGACTCGAGCATGGTCGGGCGGCTCGAGCTGAAACCCGCGCTGACCTTAAAGGCCAGGATTGGGGCGTTCCAGAGGGTGTATGCCGGAGAAAGCGTGTCTTACGGGGCATTGTGGACCGCACAGAGCGACACGCTGGCCGCCAACGTTCAGCTTGGGTACGGCGACGGCTATCCCAGGGGAGCCACCGGAAAAGCGGTAGTAAAGGTTGGCGGTGAGCTGCGGCCCGTGCTGGGGCGCATCTGCATGGACCAGTTTATGGTGGATGTGAGCGGCCTCGAGCTGAGTGTGGGCGACGAGGTGGAGGTGTTCGGACCGGGAACACTCAGCGCTACTGAAGTCGCAAGCTGGGTGGATACCATCGATTACGAGATTTTGACCCGGCTAGAGCGGGGCAGGATTGCGCGGGTTCTGCTCGAGGATGACGAAGTTTAGGCGGTTTAAAGGTGTGGGGTAAAGCTCGAGCAAATCCTCACCCCAGCCGAACCGTCAAAGCTCTCTAAACGCCCGAACCGTCCCATCCATAAAAGCTACGTACAGCACGCCGTTTTGCACCAGCGGGGTCGCCTGTACCCCCACCTCGAACTGGCGCTCCCAGACGATGCGGCCCGCCTCGCGGTCCACCACCGCCACCCGGCCTTCCTCGGTGGCCACGTACAGAAACGCGCCTGAGACCACCGGACTCGAGGTGACGCGACTTCCCAAATCCAGCGCCCACACGTCTTCGGCGTCCTCGAGCGTGAGAGCGTGCAGCACCCCGGACCACGAGGCGGCGTACACAGTTCCCTCGTACACGGCGGGACTGGCCCACAGCTCGCCTTCTAAATCGTAAGTCCACTCGAGCGGGTCCGCTGCCGGAAACACAAAAGGGCCTTTGCGCTCGAGCCGCAGGGCGCTCAGTTCACCCGACCAGCAAGGAATGAGCAGCATGGCGGCATTCTCCCCGTCTTCCTCGAGCTGGGCACTTTCGAGGCGCGCAATGGCGGGTGTGGCGTTCACAGTCTCGAGCTTGACCTTCCACAGCGCCTTTCCGCCTCTGGCCTCGAGCGCCTGAATCCAGCCGCTCTCGTCGGCCAGAATGACGGTGTGACTCCACATCAGCGGCGAGGCGGTCAGCGGCCCTCCAGCCTTGAAACTCCACTCGAGCAGGCCACTCTCCAAATTCAGGGCGTATAAAAACCCGTCTCGAGCGGCCACCATCACCCGGTTTCCCCAGCGGGTGGGGGCTGCCGTGACCTCGGCTTTAGCCTTGAAGGTCCAGCGTTCCTCGAGCGTCTGCGGGTGTAGGCAACGCACCACGCCGTCCCAGGAGGCGTAAATCAGCGCGTCAGGTTCAAAGGTGGCGGGCGCGGTCACTTCGTCGGCGGCGCTCAAGCTGACCCGAATGGGGCCGCTGTGCTCGAGCAAATGCAGCCTGCCGTCGCGGGTGCCTATCGTGAGCAGGTCGCGCCCCCCGGTCACGGCGGCGGGCCAGCTCACCTCGCCGCCCAGCGCGGTTTCCCAATACTGTTCCAAGCGGGCGGGGTGTGCCGGACCTCCCGGCTGCACGCCGCTGCGGGCGCGGCCCCCCCGGTACTGTCCTGCACTGTGCTCAATCCAGGTGCGGCTCCTTGTCTGCTCGAGCAGATTTCTGGCCCCGGCCCCGGTTCCAGGCCGCTTTTCGGGCAATTTCTCGAGAAAGTCCAGCACTAGGCTCGAGACTATCGCTGGGAGCGCCGGATTCCGCACCTCTGGCGCGGGTGGCGTTTCGTAAACGTGTTGAAACAGCACACTCTGGTCGTTGTCGGCCTCGAACAGCACCGCTCCAGTGGTGGCCCGGTACATCACCGCCCCGAAGGCGTAAATGTCACTGAAACTGCCGATACTTAAGCCCTTGGCCTGTTCCGGGGCCATATAATGCGGCGTGCCCAGCGTGTAACCGCTGCGGGTGAGGTCCCGCGTGCCCTCGGACAGGTACACCAGCCCGAAGTCCATCACCCGAGGCTGTCCGTCCTTGCCCAGCAAAATGTTGTGCGGGGTCAGGTCGCGGTGAATCAGGTTCGAGGCGTGTAGGTACTCGAGCGTGTCTATCACCCCCAGGCTGGCCCGGAAAAAGCGCTCGAGCATCTCCGGGCTGTCCTCTAGCGGCCCCAGCAGGTGAAACGCGCCGCCCTCGAGAATCTGCATGATGAAATACAGCCGCCCCTCACCGTCGTGCCCGATGTCGTGAATGCTAACCACGCCGGGGTGCTCGAGGTGGGCCAGGGTGCGAATCTCGCGCTCGAAGCGCACCCGGTCCGCCGGAACCACGTAATCGTGCAAAATCTTGACCGCGACCTCGCGCTCGAGGTGGGTGTCCCGCGCCCGGTAAACCAGTGCGCTGCCGCCCTCCCCGATGCGCTCCCCCAGTAAATAGCGCCCGCCCAAAACGGTGGGTGAGGATAGGGGACGCTCGAGCGAGTCGGTCATGGCTTCAGTTTATCGCGGCTCTCTCTCGAGAGTGTCACAAAACTTCGCCTTTTGCGCTCGAGCCTTTCCTCACGCGGTCTCCACCTGAGCCTTGCGGTCATAGAGCCACATCCCGGTAAAGGCCGCGCCCACCGCGCCCACGGCGGGGCCAACCAGATAAATCCCGAACTGGAGCAGATTCTCACCGCGCAGCGAAACCAAGGCGGGGCCGAACCAGCGGGCCGGGTTCATCGCTGCGCCGGTGAGGGGGCCGCCCAGCAAGATGTCCACCGTGATGGTTAAGCCAATGAAAAGCCCAGCCAAAACGTGATTCTGACGCACGGCCACCGTAGTGATGGTCAGCACCAGAAAAAAGGTCATGATGGCCTCGAGAATGAGCGCTCCGAAACTGCTGATGGTGAAACTGCCGATACGTCCCACGGCGGGAATACCGTAGTCAATGGAATTCATCAATCCGCTGCCGCCGATAATCAGCCACATTAAACTCGCCAGGGTCGCGCCCACAAACTGAGCGCCCCAGTACGAAAACATCTCGCTCAAACCAAATTTACGAATCGAAAACAGCGCCAGACTCACCGCCGGGTTGAAGTGTCCGCCGGAAACCGGACCCAGCGCCATAGCCATGATGGCGATGGTCAGGCCGTGCGCCAGGGCTACGCCCAGCAGACCCGCGTTCATGGCCATGGCCCCCACCCCGGCAAAAATCAGCGCAAAAGTTCCAATCAGTTCGGCGAGAAGCCGCGTGCCCAGTCCGTGTGTCATGGCTGGAATTATAACCGGATGTGCGCTCGAGGAAGATTTTGTCCGCCCAACTTCGAGCATGAACCCTATCCCGGCAACTTCTAAGCGCTCGAGACCGTACACTCAAAAGAACACTCGAGCTTCTCGAGTCAGCGAAAATTGTGGAGGATTTTTTATGTGGCCGAACATCATCAAGCAGGTGCTGGACAATTTTAACTTCGATATCAAACCCGAACTCAGCCAGGAGCAAAACGCCGAGGAGGTGATGCGCTCCGCCGCGCTGCTCAGCGGCGCTATTGCCGTCGAGCCGCTTCCCTTTGCCGATATGCTGCTCATCACGCCGCTTCAGATGAAGATGGTGGCGCACATCGGCCTGATTTACGGTTTCAAACCCGACCGCTCGAGGGTGCGCGACATTCTGACCGAACTGGGCGCGACCTTCGCTTACGGCTATTTGGCCCGTCAGGTGCTGCGTGGCGCGGCCAAAGTGGTGGCTCCGGTGATTGGCGGCCTGATTACCGCGCCCGCCGTCTACGGCTCGACCTTTGCGCTGGGTAAATTGGCCGAGCGCTACTTCAAAGCCCAGCTCGAGGGCGGCAGTCTGGGTAAGCTCGAGGCCAAGCAAGTGGCCAAAAAAGCGCTCGAGGACGCCAAGCGCAGCACGCCGACAGTCAAAGCGCTGGGAGAGTTTGCCCAGAGTTTGCGCGAACGGGTCAAAAAGCTCGAGGGCCAGCCGGAAACTGGAGAACCCGAAAAGGTAGACTCGAGCGCGGCGTTTGAGGGCGAGGTTTTGAAACCGCTCGAGGGTCCGAGCAAGCTCAATTAAGTGAGCTTGACGCTTTCTTGAGCGCCCCTTCACACGGTAAAAAGGTGTACTTTGACGCCTCCAGCAAGTCTCTAGGCTGAGGCCATGACCAAAGTCAGACCCACCTCGGACGACTTCAAGAATGAGCAAAAGATTCCCTATCCCGGCAAACAGCGCGCGATGGGCATTCAGCCTCAGTCGGACCTCAGCGATTACAAGGCGGCGGGCAAGCTCGAGGGCAAGGTGGCGCTCATCACCGGGGCCGATTCCGGCATCGGGCGGGCGGTGGCGATTGCGTTTGCGCTCGAGGGGGCCAAAGTCGCCATTTTGTTCAACGCCAACGTGGAAGATGCCGAGGAAACCCAGCGAATGGTCGAGAAGCGCGGCGGCGAGTGCCTGCTTATTCAAGGCGATGTACGGCGAAAGCACTCGTGTGACGACGCCGTAAAGGCCACGCTCGAGCACTTCGGCAAGCTCAACGTGCTGGTCAACAACGCGGCGTATCAGATGGCGGTTTCCGACATCCTGCAACTCGAGGAAGAGCAGATTCGCCGGACGTTTGACACCAACATCTTAGGCTACATCTTCATGATTCAGGCCGCGCTGCCGCACCTGCACAGCGGCGACGCCATCATCAACACCGGCAGCATCGTGGGGGAGACCGGAAACGAGATGCTGATTGACTACACCGCGACCAAAGGCGCGATTCACGCGCTCACCAAGTCGCTGGCTTTGCAGTTTGGCAAGGCCCAAAACGGAATTCGGGTCAACGCGGTCCTGCCTGGTCCGGTGTGGACCCCCAATATTCCGGCGACCATGCCGCTCGAGGAGGTGCAGAAATTTGGTCACGAGGTCGCACTCGGGCGGCCTGGACAGCCCGAAGAGCTAGCCCCGGCCTACGTGTTTCTGGCCTCGGACGATTCGAGCTTCGTGACCGGAAGCTTGCTGCACGTCACGGGGGGAAAACTCTCGAGCGACAGTTGAGGGCGGGTTTACGGTGTGGCTCGAGCGGGAACGCCCTCACCCCAACCCCTCTCCCGACCTCGGGAGAGGGGCTTTTGACGGTGGTTTTACCTCTTCCAGATTGTAGAGCGCGCTGACGTCAAACTGTGGATTAAAGCAATTTGCGGAAGTATTGAGCCAGAGGCGAGATACTTCTCGACTAAAAGGAGTAGCAACAGCAAAGCATTTTTCATGAAAATGGAGCTAACCGGAGCGCAGCGTAGGTGGCGCAATGATAGTGAAAAATGCTTTGAGGGGGTTTTGGGACATTCACTGTTTACTCGAACTCTCGGAGGCATCCTACTGGGACTTTGAGCCTACGCCCTGCTGACAGAGCGTGCTATACTGAACTCAGCACGCTCGAGAGACAGCGTACAATTCACGCGGTTTGCCCACGCAATTTGCAATTTGCCAGATTCGCCCCTACCCTCGAGTGACGGGAAAAGGCGCTGGGTTAGGGATAAATTTAAAAAACCGCGCAAACGAGGATGGATGCCCAGAAAAACGAAAAAGGCGGAGACCACAACTCCCCAGGTACACGATGTACAAATGGAGTCGGCTCGCGCTGATAAGCAAGTTAAGCAAGTGACCGCGCTCGAGGATGCGGTGAAGTCCTCCGCAGGAACGCCCCGCTCGAGCAAAACCAAATCGAAAACTCAGACCGCCCCGGTGAGCGCTGTGCAGCCGCAAACCGTTGCCGCCCCGGTGGTCAAAACAAAAGACTCAAGCGCTAAAAAGCCCGCTCGAGCTGTTCAAAAAGTAGTTGAAGCGGCCCCTGCATTGGTGGTGAGTGCCGCGCCTTCGATGGCTGACGAATTTGACATTCCCTCGAGAAAAAACCGCAAGCCCGTGGCTAAAAGCCGCTCGAGCCAGCCTGCAAACGTAGCGGCGCTTGTTTCGGTTGAACCTCTGCTCGAGGCCGCTACCGAACTTGTTGAAAAAGCCGTGACAGAGCCAGTCGTGCCTGAGAACGCTGCTCCCAGCCGCAAAAATCGCGGGAACCGTGCCCAGAGCGCGATGGTTGAGGCTGCTCGAGTGGAACCTACTCTGGCCGCTTTGAGAACGGCTCTCGAGGAGACTGAAAGCGCTGCATTGCAGCCGGAAACGCCCTCGAGCACCGATGATTTTTCACAGTCTTTGAGTGAAGCCACTGCCGAGCTTGTATTGGATAACGCTGTTCCTAGCCGCAAAAATCGGAATAACCGCAAAAAAGCGACCCCGGAAACGCCGTTGCTCGAGGCGGTCACTCCTCCTGCTGAAATTGCTGAAATTAAGGAGAGGGTAGAACCTGAACAGCCTGCGCTCGAGACGGCCCCTGAAGCCCTCCCAACGACTAAAAGCTCGAGTCGCCGTGGAAAGGGTAAAACGGTTCGTCCTGAAATTATGCCTGCACCCACAGAAGCTGTGGTGGAGGCTCAGGCCCTCGAGCCTGTTGAGCCTGTGCCTGTCGAGGAAATGATTCCCTCGAGCACACAAGCTGAGCCTGTGGTTCCGTCGCGCCGTAGAAACCGGGGTGAGGCTAAGCCTACCCCCGCTGACGTGGTTCCAGCTCGAGCGATTCAATCTCGAACCCCCAAGCCAGTGGTCCCGGAAGTCAAAGGGCGCTCGAGCCGCCGCAGACCCGCTAAAACGCCCGTAGAAGTCCCGTTTCTGCTCGAGGTGGATAACGCCGAGACTCCCATCGAAGTGACCTCGGTCCATACGCTCGAGAACGTGGTTTCGAGCGACGTTCCCACCTTCGAGGAGCTATCCGCACCTAGCGAGACTGTTCACGACGCCGTGCGTGAGTTTTATGAAGGCACACCTGCGCTTGACGGGGAAGGGTCGCTCGAGAGTCGGCCCAGCCAGCCCAGCCTCGAGAGTCAGCCCTCGAGCCAGTCGGTGCCGACTTCGGGTGAAAGACCTAGCCGCCGCCGTCGCCGGGGCAGGGGAGAGCCGCGCCCAGCGCAGCCATCGGCAGAAGTGCAGCCTGCTCAGGCCGCATTTATTCAAGAAAATGCCGAACCCGAATTTGGCCCCCCCGACGACGACCTCGAAATCACCTCGGGAAACCTCGATGTTTACGGGATTTACGGCGAAGACTCGAGCGAGGCTGCACTCGAGACCGTGGCAGAGCGAAATTCGAGCGAAATGGATTCGAGTGGGGTGGACTCCACCGAAATCGACTCGAGCGAGGCTACTCAAGACCGCACCGGACGCACCCCAGACGACGCGGTGCTCGAGTTTTTCCGCCGCCACCGCAAGCCGTGGCATGTGCGCGACCTTGAGCGGGGCTTACCTCGTATAGACCGCACCTTGATTGGCGGCAAGCGCGACTTGGAAACGCTGCTCGAGCGCCTGACCGAAGCTGGAACCCTGATTCGGACCCGCAAGCACACCTACGGACTCGTCGAGGTGATGAATCTGGTGCGGGGCCGCTTTCAGGGTAACAGCAAAGGCTTTGGCTTCGTGATTCCCGAAGACGATTCCGAAGATTTGTACATTGACCGCGAATCCACGCTCGAGGCCTGGAACGGGGACACCGTGCTGGCACGGGTCGAGGGTCGCCGAGGCAAGGAGGAGTCGCCACGCGGCACCATCGCCCGCATCGTCAAGCGCGGCCACGACACTCTGGTGGGCACGCTCGAGTTCTCCAAAGGCTACGCGCTGCTCAAGCCCGACGACCCTAAGGTGCCGCACCGGGTTTTGTTGCTGCCCGACAATTTAGAAAACGTCAAGGGCGGCGCGCGGGTGCTGGCCAACCTGTTCTGGCCCGAAGCCACCGGCGAGGACGAGGTTTACGGCGCAATTCAGGACATTCTGGGCGATTCGGACAACCCCGAGACCGAGACCAAAGCGGTGATTCTCAAGCACGACCTGCGCGACGAATTTCCGCTGAGTGTGGAGCGTGAGGCAGAAAAGGTGGCGCTCGAGCTGTCTCCAGCCAACTACGCGGGTCGCCTGGACCTCCGGGACCGCAACATATTTACCGTGGACGGGCGCGACGCGAAAGACTTCGACGACGCGATTCACATCGAGGCGCTCGAGGGCGGCGGTTTCCTGGTAGGTGTTCACATCGCGGACGTGAGCTTTTACGTGCGAGAAGGGTCCGAACTCGATAAGGAAGCTTACGCTCGAGCGACCTCGGTTTACCTCCCCGGCAAGGTGCTGCCGATGCTGCCGGAGAAGCTCTCCAACGGCGTGTGCAGCCTGGTGCCGGACCAGGACCGCCTCACGCTCAGCGCCATGATTCAGCTCTCGTCTGATGGTGAGGTGCAGGCGTACCACCTGGGCCCTTCAGTCATTCACAGCAAGGCCCGCCTCACCTACGACGAGGTGCAGGCTTACAGCGAGGGCGCGGCCCCCATGCCGGTTCAGGCGCGGGCGCTCGAGGGCGATTTGCACCTCTTGCTCAAACTGACCACCAAGATGCGGACCAAGCGGCTGCGCGAGGGGTCACTCGACTTCAAGCTGCGCGAGGTCAAGGTGGAGGTGGACCGGGAGGGCAACCTCACGCTCATCCCCATCCGTGAGGAAACCGCGCGCGGCATGATTGAGGACCTGATGTTGCTGGCCAACAAAGTGGTCGCGGGATACATGCTCGAGAAGAACGTTCCGGCGCTCTACCGCATTCACCAGGACCCCAGCCCCAGTAGCTTTCAGGAGGTTTCGGTCAAGATTGCCCGTCTGGGTCTGGCCTTCCCTGGAAACGAACCTACTCCGCAAAACTATCAGGCGGTGCTCAAGCAGGCCAGGGGCACACCGCAGGAATCTTTTGTCAATCAGGCGCTGCTGCGCTCACTGCAACAGGCCAAATACTCGCACGAGAACCTGGGCCACTTCGGTCTGGCCTTCGACGAGTATCTGCACTTCACCTCACCCATCCGCCGCTACCCCGACCTTCAGGTTCACCGTGCCCTGCGCGCCTCGCTCGAGGGGAGAATGCGCGGCGCAGTCAAAGAGCAGCTCGAGGCCAAGTTGCCCGAGATGGGAACCCACACCTCCGAGCGGGAGCGCGCGGCCACCGAAGCCGAGCGTGACCTCACTAAATACTATCAAGCCAAGTGGGCGCAGGCTCATCTGGGAGAAGGTTTTTATGGCACAGTCAGCGGCATCATCGCACGGGGGATGTTCGTGTCCCTGCAAAACGGGGTCGAGGGCTTGGTCCACGTTTCCGAACTCGGCGATGACTACTTTATCTACCTGGAAGAGGCCCAGATGTTCCGGGGCCGCTCGAGTGGGCGCACCTTCCGCTTCGGCGACGAGGTGTTTATCCGCATCGAACAGGTCAATCCCCTGGCCCGGCAAATTGACCTGGCCCTGGACGCACCGGAGAATTTTGACATGGCAGAAGATAATAATTTCAGACCTCGAGCACGGCGCGGGGCGCGCGACGAGCGGCCTGCCCGCACCGCTCAGACGCCCACCGGACAGAACAACGTGGGCCAGAACGGCTCGAGCGCACGGCCCAGCGACGGCAACCGTCCGGGAAGTAAACCCGCTCAGGGCCGCACCACTCCGGTCTCCGGCGGCGAGTTTTCGCGTCCCAACGGAGATTCTGGCCAGGGAAACGCGGGACAGGCCAACTCAGGACAGACTCGAGGGGGTCGTCCCCCCTTCCAGCCCACGCCCGGTCAAGCGGCTTCAAGTGAGGGCCGCGCTCGAGAGGAGGGCCGCACCTCGAGCAATCAATCTAGCAGCCAGTCCGGCAGCCACTCGAGCAGTCAGAGCGGCAGCAAGCGCAGAATCGTCACCCTCGAGCGCACCCGGCCCGAGTATTCGCGCCCGGTCAACGTGACCGTGCAGCGGGTTTATTTTGGCGACTGGGACGGCAGCAATCTCAAGGCCGACGAAGAAGGGCGTGGCGATTACCGCCGGGGTGGAAACAGCACTCCTCGAGCGGACCGGAGCTTTCAGGGTCGTCCGCCGCGTGGCGGGGTCAGCACGACGCCCAGAACTGCTGGGGAAAACTCGTCCCCTGCGCGGGCTGAGGGCCGACCTGCCCGCAGCTCCGGGGGCAACTCACAACCTCGAGCCGCACAAGCCCGAACCGCTCAGGCTCGAGTGCCGCAAGTCATTGTGCCGCAGGAGCAGGAACTCGGCTCGAGCGCGACCTCCTCTAGCATCAATGGCTCGAGTGCGGAAGGCGCGGCTGAAGGAGATGGCGCGGCCCGTCGCCGCCGCCGCCGCCGTCGTCGTCCCAGTGGAAACGCGGCAGGCTCGAGCGAAGGATAGCCCTCCGTGTTGTTCAAAATTGGTCAAAAGCTCCCCGCCTGTACTCGAGCGGGGAACTTTTTGTCGGCTCGAGCGCGACATTCAACCGCTACAGCCGTAACCAATCAATCGAAATCCATTCCACTTCGACGTGTAGCTTGGGGCACACCTTTTGCCCCAAATCGTCGTTTATGAAAAAGCGTTTCTGCGGGTTTTCATGCGCTGGAGTTACCCTGAAGCTCGAGGGAATTGACTTGAAAAACCATGTGATGGGCCTGATAGTTTGCTCAAGTGTTTTGCTATCCAGTGCATTTGCCCAGAATGTGCGCCTGACCGGAAATCTGGGGCACGAGTATCAGCGCATGAACAACTGCGGTCCGGTGACGGCCAAGATGGTCCTCTCGCTCGAGGGAATCCGTGTGACCCAGCCGCAGGCTGCCGCCGCGCTCAAGGAAAATAATTTGGACCGAAACGTGAGCGTGAACGAGGTGGCGCGTTACCTCGAGCGCTTCGGACTGCAAACAGTTCATCGTTGGGCCGGAAATCCGGCGCTGATTCGCAAGCTGCTGGCCGCAGGCGTTCCGGTCATCGTGCGCCAGCAGATGAAGCTCACCGACGACATCGGACACTACCGGGTGGCCTACGCCTCCGACTCGAGCGGCATCACCTTCGGAGACTCCTACCTGGGGCCGAGCGTACGGCTGCTGGACAACACCCTTGAGCGGCTTTGGAAAGCTTATGGAGGCGAGTTTCTGGTGGTGTATCGTCCTCGGCAGCAAGCGGCGGTGAAAAAAGCGATGGGCGACGACTGGAATCCGTACCTGAACCTAGCCAAGCTCGAGCGAATTTCGCGCGCGCAAATTGTGCTCAGTCCCAACGACGCGCTGGCATATTGGAGCCTGGGGCGCTCGAGGCTGCTGCGCGGGTCTGCGAAAACGGCGGCGGCGGCGTTTCTGAAGGCCGACCAGTTGGGGCTTCCGGCCAAGCACTACTGGTATCAACAAGAAGCGCTGACTGCCTGGAACCGGGTGGGCTGGTACAAGCTGGCCGCTCGAGTGGCCGCCCGCAACCTGCGGGCTTACCCCAACAGCGTGGAGCTTCTGGCGGCGAATAGGGTGGCTCGAGCGCGGCTGTGAAGCAGGGCGATGAGCCGTGAGCAGGGTTGGGAGGAACCACCCTGGAGACCCTGCTAAACGCGCTCGAGGTCGTTGGAACGGAGTTTAGCGGGGTGCTCACCCTGCACACATTGGCATGATGGCGTAGGCATCGTGGTTAGGCAGGCTGAGCGAGATAAATATGAAAGCGCGCCAACGTCGAAATGTGGCGAGCTTACAACGACTTGCGAAACGCTACCAGCCGCTCGACCTCCTTAAAGCCCAGCCGCCCGTGTGCCCGGTGGCTGTCCACATTCTCGAGCAGCGCGTCACTGGCCAGTTCGCTGCACCCCACCTCAAGGCCCCACTGCTCCACCCGCTACACCAGCGCCCGCCCAACTCCGCGTCCCATGGCGTGTTCTTTGACGAACCAGCCCTCGAGAAAGGCGATAGGGCTGGATTTGCAGCCTTCGGCGTATGGGCGTAAACCCACCTCGGCGAAGCCCACTGACTCTTCCCCGTCAAATGCGATGAAGGCGTGACCGTGCTCGAGGAGTTTGCTTTGGTGCTGTACCCACTCCTCGGCGTTGAAATCCTCGTCGGGCCACAGGGTGAGCTGCATCTCGAGCCACGCGGCGCGGTCGGATTCTCGAGCGGGGCGAACATTCATGGGTTTCAGTGTACTGCTCGGGCGTTGCGTTCAACCTGTCCGCCTCAAATGCGGTCTGCCAACCGGTTCGCCTCGAGCGCCAGCGTTCGCAACGCCTCACGCAGCGCTTCGGGCTGTCGAATGATGAACGGGCGCTCCCAGGAAAGCAGGGTGTGGGCCATCCACTCGAGCCGCTGAACCTGAGCGCGAAACAGCACCCCGGTGGCGGTTTCCTCGAGAACGGCCATACCCGCCGGAATCAACTGCTGAGCGTCCTCGAGCGTGGTTTCAATCAGCACCTCCACCGCCCAGCCGTGCTCAGCGGTGGCCAGCAAGTTCAGGACGTGCTCGAGCGCGTCGAAATCTGTGGGAATCTCGAAGGTCGACGCTTCGAGATTGACCTCTAGGATGCGGTCCAGCCGGAACACGCGGACATCGCGCCGCAGGTGACACCAGCCCACCATATACCAATTTTCCCAGTGCAGCACGATTCCGTAGGGGTCCACATCGCGCTCGCTGTCCTTCTGCCAGGAGCGGTAACGCAGGTGAACTCGCTGCCGCTGCTGCACGGCGCTGCTGAGCAGCAGCACCCACTCGCTTTGAGGCTGTGGGGGCGCGGGCTGACTCAGAAAAGTCACCGACGATTGCAGCGCCTGCACCCTCGAGCGCAACCCTTCGGGCAGCACCCGTTCAATCTTGGCCAGCGCCCCCTCGAGCGCGTGTGGGTCGGTGGGCACGCCCTGTCTGCGGGTGACAAGCAGGCTGAAGGTGAGGGCCAGGGCTTCGTCGTCGGTGAACATCAGCGGGGGCAATTTGAAGCCGGGCCGCAAGCGGTATCCGCCCCCAGGGCCGCGCGTGGTTTCCACCGGAATGCCCATGTCCTGAAGCATGGCGATGTAGCGCCGCACGGTGCGAAGTTCCACCTCGAGCCGCTGGGCCAGCTCGGGACCGCCCATCTGCCCGCGAGATTGCAGCAGCTCGAGCACGGTCAAAACGCGGGTGGTGGGGTGGTACACGGTGGGTTCCTCCTCACATCGGCGTTGAATACCTTGAGAGAGTATGACATAAATTTAGGACCGAATTCGACCTGTACTGGTTATACGCTGTTCTGGAAGGACAAGAAGGAATACGAATATTCGTCGGCCCGTCCCCCTTTTCACCTCGTCCACCTTCATGGGTGCGCCGAGCGTCCAGACAGGCTGGAACCCCGAACCTGAACAGGAGCAAACCATGACCGTCAACGTGACCAACCACCTCAACTTCCGGGGCAACGCTCGAGCCGCGCTCGAGTTCTACCAGTCCGTGTTCGGCGGCGACCTCACCCTGGTCACCTATCAGGACGCCCACAACGTCCAGAATCCGCTCGAGGCGGACCAGGTGATGTTTGGTCAGGTCGTCACCCCGAACGGCTTCCGGGTGATGGCTTACGACGTGCCCTCACGGATGGCTTGGGACCCCGGCAAGAACGCGTTCTTCGTCTCGGTTCGCGGTGACTCAGCCGATGAAATCACAGCCTTGTGGGAAAAACTGGCGCAGGGCGCAATCGTGATGCAACCCCTGGCCCCCTCGGGTTGGACGCCCCTCTACGGAATGCTCGAGGACCGCTTCGGCATTGTGTGGGTTCTGGACGTGGCGGTGAAGTACGAAGCGACCGAGCCAGTGCAAGGACGCGCAGCATAGATGTGTGTCCCCTGCAAAAGTGAAATTCTTACGAAGCCCCGACATGGTAAAGCGTGTCCGATTCCGAGCCGGATGCGGTAAGGACAGCGCTTTAAAGGGGGAGGGCCACAGCAAGAATCTTTAAAATCAGGTCCTCGAGCGGGTTATTTCGAGGGCCTGAACTATGGCTCGAGGGCACAAAATGAAAGACGGAATATCTTGAAGCGCATTCAAGTCATTAAGCTTTGATGAAATCCACACGGAATTGAACTCACACAAATCCCACTTACGCTGGGGACGTATACCGATTCTCGAGGAGCCAGACCATGACCCAACGGCAATTCATCAAAGTTCACGGCGCGAGGGAAAACAACCTCAAGAACGTCTCGCTCGAGGTTCCCAAGCAAAAAATTACCGTGTTCACCGGAGTTTCCGGCTCGGGCAAGTCGTCGTTGGTGTTTGACACGCTCGCCGCAGAAGCGCAGCGTCAGCTCAACGAAACCTTCACCGCCTTCGTGCAAGGTTTTTTGCCCAGCTACGGCCAGCCGGACGTAGACTTCATTGCGAACCTCAACGCGCCCATCATCCTCGACCAGAAGCGGGTGGGCGGCGGCTCGAGGTCCACGGTGGGCACCTACACCGACATCAACCCGCTGCTGCGCTTGCTGTTTTCAAAAGTGGGACAGCCCTACGCGGGGCCGGGTTACGCATTCTCCTTCAACACGCCGCAGGGCATGTGCCTCGAGTGCGAGGGCATCGGGCGAACGGTGCAGCTCGACCTCGAGAAATTTCTGGACCGTCGTTTGTCCCTGAACGGCGGCGCGATTCTGCACCCCGATTTCAAGGTCGGCAGCCACTGGACCTGGAAAATTTACGCCCAGTCGGGGTTTTTCGACCTGGACAAGCCGCTCGAGCAGTACAACGATGAAGAAATGGGACTTTTGCTGCATGGCGCGGGCAATTACAAGGTGGCCTTCACCGATTTCAATTTGAAGTACGAGGGCTTAATTGAGCGATTTACCCGCATGTACATCAAAAAAGACGTGACCACCATGTCCGAGCGCAACCGCGCCGTTTTCGAGCAATACGTGACCCAACAGGTCTGCCCGGTGTGTCACGGCGCAAGGCTGAACGCGGCGGCGCTCGAGTGCCGCATCGAAGGTTATAACATCGCTGAACTGTGCCAACTCGAGACAGGTCGGCTTATCGAGGTCCTGCGCGGACTCAGCGACCCGCTGGCGGTGCGGGTGGCTGAGAAGCTGATGGAGCGGCTCGAGCACCTGCTCGACATCGGGCTGGGCTACTTGAGCCTGGGCAGAGAGACCGCCACGCTCTCCGGCGGCGAGTCGCAGCGGGTCAAGATGATTCGGCACCTGGGCAACAGCCTCACCGAGATGCTGTACATTCTCGACGAACCCAGCGTGGGCCTGCACGCCCGCGACGTGGCTCGATTGAACACGCTGCTGGTCAAGCTGCGCGACAAGGGAAACACCGTGCTGGTGGTCGAGCACGACCCGGATGTGATTTCCATTGCCGACCACGTTGTGGACATCGGCCCAAAGGCAGGCATCCACGGCGGTGAAATCGTGTTCGAGGGTCGCTACCCGGATTTGCTGGAGGCCGACACCCTGACCGGGCGCTTTCTGGGGCAGCACCTGCCCATCAAGGGGAAGGTGCGCTCGCCCACGGGTTGGCTGACCGTGCGAGACGCTGCGCGGCACAACCTCAAGAATGTCACCGTGAGCATCCCCACCGGGGTTTTAACCGTGGTGACAGGCGTGGCCGGGTCGGGTAAGAGTTCGCTCATCAACAATGTTTTCCTCGAGCAGCACCCCAACGCCATCGTGATTGACCAGGCTCGAGTGACCGCTAACAGCCGCTCGGCCCCGGCGACCTACACTGGCATCATGGACGATTTGCGTCAGGCGTTCGCCAAAGCCACCGGGGCGAGTGCGTCGCTGTTCAGTTTCAACTCGAGTGGAAGTTGTCCCAACTGTAACGGCCTGGGCGTGGTCTACACCGACTTAGCGTTTATGGAGGGCATATCCTCCCCGTGCGAGGTGTGCGAGGGCAAGCGCTTCAAGCCGGAGGTGCTCGAGTACCGTCTGCGCGGCAAGAACATCAGTGAGGTGCTCGAGATAACCGTGGAAGAAGCGCTCGAGTATTTCACGGAAAAGAAGATAAAGCCCGTGGTACAAGCCCTGTTCGACGTGGGGCTGGGCTATCTGAAGCTGGGACAGCCGCTGAGCACGGTTTCGGGCGGCGAGGGACAGCGCCTGAAACTCGCCGGTGAGCTGGCCAAAAAGGGCAGCGTGTACGTGATGGACGAACCCACCACCGGGCTGCACCTGTCGGACATCGGAACCCTGATGAAGCTCATTGACCGCCTGGTGGACGGTGGCAACACCGTGATTCTGATAGAGCATCACCTGGACGTGATTCGGCAGGCCGACTGGATTATCGACCTGGGGCCGGAGGGCGGGGGTGCGGGCGGCGAGGTGCTGTTCGAGGGACCCCCGCTCGAGCTGAAAGGTTGTGAGCGCAGCATCACCGCCAGGTTTATTTGAGAGGGAGGTGGGTGCTCGAGTGCAATGACCCGTCCCTTCGGGAGGCTACGCGAACCCTTTGCCCACGAAAGGCATGGGCAAAGACCCCCCTACTCATCGCAGGGGGGTACTCAAAGACAGGCTCGAGATTCACAGCGTGGAGCAAGGCAGGTCATTTCAGGCCACCGACCCACCTTCTCGGGCTGTAGCGCAGCTCGAGCGGGTAGCATGGGCCAAGCATGGATTCCCACACCCGCCGTGAAATCAGCAAAATCGCCTTGCCGGTGAGCCTCGAGTCGGTCATCCAGTTGTCTCTCAACTTCGTCAATCAAGTCATCGTGGGTACGCTGGGAACGGCGACCATCGCCGCCGTGGGGCTGTCCAACAACGCGATTTTTGTCGGCATCCTGTGCCTGAACGTGCTGGGTTCCGGCTGCGCCATTCTGGCCTCTCGAGCGCGTGGGCAGGGGGACGAGGTGCGGGTGTCGCTCATTGCCACCTTTTCGGTGGGCTTTGCCGCCCTGCTCTCGCTGACCATCGCGCTGCCGCTGTTCCTGGTGGGCGGCGGGTTCCTGCGAGCGGTGGGGGCGGGTTCGGAACTGGCCGCCCTGGGGGGACCGTACCTGAGCCTGTCCGCGCTGACCCTGCCGCTCATCACCGCCAGCGTGGTGATGAGCCAGACCTTTCGCACGGTGGGGCAGGCGCGGCTGCCGCTCATCGTCACGCTCTCGACCCTGACCCTCACGCCGCTGCTGGCCTTCTTGTTCGTGATTCAGTTCGGGTGGGGCGCGGTGGGGGCGGCTTGGGCGGCGATTCTGACCCAGGTGCTCCGCGCGGCGTTGCTGGCTGGCTTTTTGTTCTTCAGCCGCTGGGGGATTCGATTTCGCTGGCCGGATAGGGCGCAGACGCGCACCCTGCTGCTCGAGATGACCCCGCTGGTGCTGCCCCTCTTTATCACCGAAATCCTGTTCAGCAGCGGTGGGTTCCTGTTCGCGCTGCTGGCGGCGCGGGTGGGAACCTCCGAACTCGCGGCGTTTCAAATCGTCAGCACGCTCGAGAATATCTTCATCGTGGGCGCGGTGGGCTTTAACGCTGCCGCCACCATTCTGACCGCTCGAGCCATCGGGCAAGCGGACGCCCCAGCGGTGTGGCGCTGGTCGGGCAGCGTGTGGCGCTTCGGGTTTCTGGTGTCTATTGGGCTGGGCGTGCTGTTCGGGCTGGCCGCCCTGCTGTTGCCCCGGCTGTTTCCCAACGCCGCGCCCGCCGTGCAGCAGCTCGCGCTGTGGGGCGCGGTGCTCAGCGCGGTCTTCATGCCGCTCAAGGCCAGCAACATGATTGGCTTCGGCATCCTGGCCAGCGGGGGCGACACCCGGTATCTGCTGCTCTCGGATGTCGTCACCGTCTTCGTGGTGGGGCTGCCGCTGGCCTACCTGTTGGCGGTGCCGCTGGGCCTCGGCCTGTGGGGCATCTTGTTGGGTCGCTTACTGGGTGAAGAACTGGTGCGAATCTCGATGTTTCTGTGGCGCTATCGCACGGGAAGGTGGTTTCGTCTCGAGCAAAAAGTTGGTCCAACCCCGCTCGGGCCGCAATCGGTGAGTGGTGCTTGACCCGAGGTGGTCTGCGTTGAACCCGCTCGAGGAATCGCCACGTTTGGGTCGAACCACCGCCCGAGCGATTCAAAGCGCCAGCACGTCGAGCAGCCGCTCGAGCATCGTCTTCAAAACCCTCGAGTGCTCCGGGTGCGCCGCAATCCCCGATGCGTTCAGGCCGCTTCCCAGCAGGTTCACCGTGACGAAAGCTTCGCGCAGCACTCGAGCGTTCATGGTGTTCAGAACCTCCTCGAGCTGGGCGTGGGCGTGGGTCGCTCGAGGGGAAGTGTTCAGTAGAACCACAGGCTTGTCCACAAATTCGCCACTGCCCACAGTCCAATCGAGCGCGTTCTTGAGCGCACCGGGAATGCCGTGGGCGTACTCGGGACTCGAGATGAGCGCCGCACTCGAGCGCTCGAGCAGAGCACGAAACGCGAGCACTTCGGGAATGGGTTCGGTTTCACGGTCCGGGTTAAACGGGGGGAGGTCGGCCAGACCCGCGTAAGCGGTGACTTTTACGCTCGAGGGGGCTAGTATCCGCACCGCCTCGAGCAGCTCATAGTGGCTCGAGCGCTGGCGCAAGCTGCCGCAAAGTGTGAGAAGCTCGAGCACAGCCTCGAGTTTAGGCCCTGAGCGATATGATGAACGGGTGACACCCTTATCCTTGCTCACCTTGCCCCACCTCAAGCGGGAAGCGCGAGCTTTTGCCAATCTCGAGCGCCTGCATCTGGAGCCTTCGCTGTTTGGCGTGACCGATGGCAAAGCGGTAGGAACTTATCTCGAGGCAAAATTCAAACTTTATTTAAGCGGGAGTTACCGCGCAGCAGGGGGAAACGCCGCGAGCGGTTTGGACCTCCCCTCGCTCAATGTAGACATCAAAACCACCAGCGTTCGGCAGCCGCAATCGTCCTCGCCGTTCAGGTCGGCGCGGCAAAAGATTTACGGTCTGGGGTATGACTTACTCATATTCGTCTACGACAAGCTGGACAATCGCCAGAGTCAGACCGCTCTGCTCGATGTTCAGCACGTCGTTTACATAGAAGCGAGTCGAACGGCTGATTTCACTTTGACCAAGCTCATCAATGAAACCCTAAGCGGCGGCGGAAACGCCGAGGACCTGACCGCCCTGATGCGAGACCGAATGCTTCCGGTAGACGACCTCGAAGCCACGCGTCTTGCCGAAGAACTTCTTTTATCCCCCCCAACACAAGGTTATCTCACCATCTCCAATGCGCTCCAGTGGCGGCTACAGTATGGCCGCGCCCTGCTTCAAGCGGGTAAGGTTTCGGGGGTCGAAACCCTATGACCTTCCCTACTGCGCTCGAGCCAAAATTCGACCCTACCGAGTACGGCGATTTTCAAACCCCGCTGTGGCTGGCCCGCCAAATCGTCAGGCTGATGGGTCAGGACACCGCCTTCAAAGCCGTCCTCGAGCCGACCTGTGGCATGGGGAACTTTCTGTGGGCCGCTGTGGAAGGTCTACCTAGCCTCGAGCGTGCCGTTGGTCTAGAAATCAATCCTGAGTATGTCCAGTTTGCCAGAGAGCGAACCTGGACGGGCATCCTCCCGGATATTCGTCGAGCTGATGTTTTTGAAACCGATTTGGGCGCGGTCACTCAGTCCTTGCCCGAACCTTACCTCGTGTTGGGGAATCCACCGTGGATTACCAACGCGGGTCAAGGCACTATCAACGGCGAAAATTTGCCTCGCAAGTCCAATCTCAAAAATTTATCCGGTCTGGACGCCCTGACTGGGAAGTCCAACTTTGACGTGTCGGAGTGGATTTTGATACACCTGCTCGAGCAAATCTCGAGCACCCAGAACGCCTGCGCCATGATTGTCAAATCGAGCGTGGCCCGCAAGCTCATCTTGTACGCCCGGAATCAGGGGATGTGGCTCAAAGAGTTCAGACTTCACGAGATTGACGCGAAAAAAGCCTTCGATGTGTCGGTCAGCGCCTGTGTGTTGTGCTTTCGGGGAAGCCCTCGAGAAGCGGACTCGGATTTCAATTACCGTTCTTTTTCCTCACTCGATACCACACACTTTGTTCTCTATCAGCTCGAGGGAGACCACTTCGTCAGTGACCCTGTGGCGTTCGCCTCGAGCCAGAAGTATGCCACGTCGGGTCAGAAACTTTGGCGCTCTGGGGTCAAGCACGATTTGGCTCGAGTGATGGAACTTCGGCGTTTGGGAGAGGGGTTCGTGAACGGTGATGGAGCTGTCGTGGAGGTGGAGCCGGACCTGCTCTACCCCCTGCTCAAAAGCTCCGATGTCGCCAAAGGCCTGGTCACGAGTCGGCTCTACACCCTCATCACCCAGCGTAGGGTGGGCGCTCCCACGGACAGTATCGCACTCGAGCAGCCTAAAACCTGGGCCTACCTCGAGCGCTACACATCGCTGTTCAGCGGGCGCAAGAGTTCCATTTACAACGGTAAGCCGCCCTTTTCTATCTTTGGCATAGGTCCTTACTCTTTTGCACCCTACAAAATTGCCATCTCTGGACTTTACAAACGTTTGCAATTCACGCTTCTCGAGCCGATTAACGGTAAGTGTGTCATGCTGGACGACACCTGCTATTTTTTGGGATTCGAGGATGTGTTGACGGCTCGAGTGTATCTGGCTGCGCTCGAGCGGCCCGAAGCACACCGATACTTTGAAGCGCGCATCGAGTGGAGCGACAAGAGACCCATCAAAAAAGATATTTTGGACTCGTTTGACCTGACCGCTTTTATCAAGGACCATGCAACCGTTCTACAACAGCAGGTGTGCGCTTCTAATCCCTCCGCAGCTCGAGAAGTCAAGTTGTGGTTTCTTCAGTTTAGTGCAAGTAGACTCGAGGCCCAACCGCTGCTGCTCGACACGCCGTGAGCGCAGCATCACCGCTAAGTTCATTTGCACGCTCGAGCACGCCGAGAGTTCCTAAAGTTTGTTTTCAAGTCGCAGCAACGATTTTGGTGACGACCCAGTGGTGCGGCGCGATGGGCCTCGAGCGCACAAAGCCGTGCTTCTCGAAGGAGGCCATCGGCCCGGTGTGCAGAAACGACCCCGACAGCGTGCGGTCATCGGTTTCCTCGGGGTAGCCCTCGACGGTGCCGCCCCCGAGGCGGGCAATCTCGAGCAACGCCCCACCCAGCGCCGCGTCGGCGACACCCCGGCGGCGATGGCCCTTGCCGGAGAAAAAGCATGTGATACGCCAATCCGGCAGGGTGATGAGGCCCTTCTCGTATAGACGCCGACTCTTGATTTCGGGTAGCTCCTCGAGAGAACCATACTGAACCCAACCCAAGCACCTGTCGCCCTCGAGCACCAGCGCCGCGTGGGTGCGGCCCTCGAGCACGCGCTGTTCCTTCTCGGCGCGGTTTTGCTCCGGGGTGCGGCCCTTCTTGTTCACACTTACATGGAAGCCCATGCACCAACAGCCGCCCCACACGCCGTTATTGTCGTCGACCAGCCTTGCGAACGCGGGCCAGGTGGACGGCTCGAGCGGCTTGACCACGAGTTCGGGCTGGGCTGGGGTCTTTGTTCGGTTTGCCATTGCGTTCTCCTGATTCGCCGGACCTCAACCCACCTCGAGCGACACGCGCACTTCGTCGCCCTCCGCAAGCCCTTCGGAACGGCGCACGTTCGCTTTGACCGGCACGATATAGCCGCCGTTTTTGGGCCATAAAGAGGTTTTCCATTCGGTTTCACCCACAAGGGCATGGACCGGAATCATGCCCCAGCCGTAGGTCAGGAGCTTGGAAGCTTCTCTGAGCACCTCACACTCCTCGAGCGGCACGCGCACGAAGTAGAACGGGGCGGGGCCGCGCCACTGAAACAAGGGACCGCTGAACTCGAGGGTCACTCCATGCCCCCGCCTGGCGGCGGCCAAGCACCCAGGATACGCCGCATCAGCACCACCTGCCCCAGGTGATAGGCGTTGTGTCCGGTAAACCACACCATCCTTGCGCCCACCGAGAATCTGCCACCCAGAATCGGGCGTTCCAGGTTCTGGGGGTCTCGAGCGAGCGCACGGCTATGCTCGAGGGCGACCAGAAACTCGCCTTTCAGGCGGGGCCAGTCGTCTTGGCTGACAAAGGGCCAACTCTCCGTCGGGCCTTCGACCTGGGGTTCCTGGCCCGTCTCGATGGTCTGGAAGTCGTTGCGCTGCCAGAACAGCATGTGGGCGACCACTTCGGCAATCGAGTGGGGCCAGCCCTCGAGCTTCTTTGCCGCCAACTCGGGCGAGAGGTCGCCCTGTGCGCGGGTAGCTGGGATGAACGAACTCCACTCCTCGACCATGCCCTCGACGAATTTGGGTGAGGCGGGAGTGACGATGTCCTGACTTGCTGCTTTATCGTCGCTCATGACGGTCTCCTCTCGAGGTTTGGCCTACCACGTTTCCACGCGCCACAGGCCCCAAATCTGCTTTTCCTCTTCTTCGTCGCTCAGGGTGTGGCCCGATGCCTTGAGCGCCAGCTTGATTTGCCCAACGTGGTAGCCCTCGTGCCAGAGCATGTGCTGGAGCAGCAGAATCGGATGGTCGTAGGAAGCGTGTTCGCCCCGCATGGCCTGCCCCGTCTCGAGCCTGCCCTTCACGGCGTCGGCCACCGCTCGAGCGCTCGAATTCAGGGCCGCCCCAATGCGAGTGGGGTCTCGCTCGGCGATGCGAGTTTCCCCCTCTTGCCGGAAGAGTTGGGTCAAGTCTTTGGCGAACTCGGGGGCGGTTTGATTGAGGAAGAACAGCCGGGTGGAGTGCATGTGAGACAACTGCACCGCGATGCTAGGGCTTTCAGGAAGCGCTCGAGCGTCCAATCCACCTTCCGGCAGCGCATGGAGCAGGTTCAGCAAGATGGTGTTACTGCGCTGCCAGGAATCCAGCAGCGCCTCGAGCAGGCTTGGTTCGGGTGCGTTCGACATTCCCTACCTCCGTTAGTTGAGACAAGAATCGTAACGGAGTATACGCTAACACCGTATCGGGGTTTAAGTCAACCCGCGACCTGGCACACCCAAGCCCATTGGAATGAGCACCAAAAAGGTGGGTGGAAAAACCCACTCGAGCGGTGGGCGCTTGCGGGTCCGGCTGAGTTGCACGGCGGACCTCCACTGAATCACTCGGGCAGGTCGTACTCGAGCGTGTATTGGTGAACACCGTCTACGCGCTCGAGCGTCATCCCACCAGACAAGCCCTCGAGCTGCCCGGTTCCAGAGTCAGCCACGATTTGGATGGTCAAACTCGGCGTACCCCGATTCATGAATCCGTTGTGCTGGAGTGCGAAAGTACCGCTTTTTCCCGCCAGCGTACCCGTGAACTGCTCGAGCGCCACGTACCCCGCCGAACCCGCCACCTTTGTGCCGAACATCAGCATCTCACCCGAACTCGTCCCCTCGAGTTCACCGTGAAAAGTTTTGGCCAGGTTCATGCGGCCTACCGGAACGCTTTGTTCTTGCGGGGTCAGGGTGACTTCAAAGGTTCCGGTGGCTCGAGCGGTCATGGGTCAAGTTTAAGCCAAAACATCAGGCATACAGACGGCCCAGCAGCGAAACCAGGCGCTCGAGGTCGGCATCTCCCCGCACGATAAAATCTGCAAACGCTCGAGATGGTTCAACGTGAAGCGCCTGTTCTGGCCGCGCATTCTCGAGGTAAAACTGCGCGGTTTGCTCGAGCGCCTGCCCTCTGGCCGCATTGCGAAGCAGCTTGCGTACAATCCGGGTATCCGCCTCGAGTTCGACAAAGATTCGCACTTCGGCCCGGTTCCGTAGCGCCGCGATGGCCAGTGCGAAGTTACCCTTGAGCACCGCGCACTTTTCAGCCGTTTCCAGGCGCTCGAGTTTGGCTATAACCACGTTTACATCCAGCGAGTCCGGGTGATTGCGGTCAAAGTGCTGGGTTCCAGCGCTCGAGGTGAAAAAGGGTCCTCGAGACTCGTCTTTCAAAAAGTAGTCGTCCAAGTGCAACACTGGACAATTCAAGCGGGCGGCGAGTGCTCGAGCGAGGGTGGTTTTGCCCGAGGCGCTACAGCCCCCTATCGCCAGTATTCTCACTTGTTGCTCGAGGGCGGTGTGTTCGCCTTGAACATGAAAATTCCGATGACCGCAGGCAAGACCAGCACGAGCAAAACGGCCAGTCCCAACCCTAATCCTGCGCTCGAGGGAGATGTATCTCCGCCTGCCCTCGAAAGGATTTGAAACGTGACTACACCCATCAGAGCACAAATTCCCAACTTGATGGCCAGCATGAAGGTACGCAATGTTTGCAGAACGTGCTCCGGGTGGCGCTCGAGGGTGGATTCATCGAAGCCCTTGAGGTAGGGCCACGAGCGCCAGAGTCTCCAAGATAAGGCCCAGAAAACCCCGTACAAAGCGGTAAATCCTGCCCAGAGTAGCAGCAGTTCCACCTTTGAGCCGTAACGGTCCGGGCTACCCTTAAAATCAACGTGCATAGCGATACGCTCGGGCAACCGCCCAAAGTTCAGGAAAATCGTGGCCGACACACCTACAAACAGCAGCAAAGCCAGGCCCTCGAGCCACTTCTGCGCCCTGGTAGCGGGAAAGTCGTGCTCGAGCGGGGGACGCCGACGACCTGGCAAAATCTGCATGAACATCCTCTCCTCGAGCGCTCAACCGATTCCCGATTGTCTTGGCCCAACAGCGGCACGTCTTGAACAGAACGGCACCTACCGGGCCTGTCCGCCTCCTGGGCTGGGCCGCTCCCCAATCCCGATTCCCGATTCCCGACCTGCTTGAGTGAGCAAGCCATACTCCACCCCGTCCACCAGCGCGGTCCAAGACGCCTTGATGATGTCCTCGTCAATGCCGATGGTGGTCCACTCGCGCAGGCCGTCCGAGAAGCCCAGCGCCACCCGTACCCGCAGCCTCGAGCTGATTTCGGTGTCCCCGGTCAGGCGGTTCAGGGTCCGCACCCGAAAGGCGTTGATTTTGGCCCCTTTCATGTACTCGAAGTAACTCGGGTCGGGTTGAACCTTTAGCGCCTCGAGAATGACCTGATACAGCGTGTCCACCGGTCCGGTGCCCTCGGCGGCCACGTACTCGACCTCGCCTCCCGAAACCCGCACCTTGAGGCTGGCCTCGACCACGCTCTGAGTGCGTCCGCGAATGACCTCGAACAGCCGCAGCCGCTCGGTGTCCAGCACGCGTGCAAATCTCCCGGTGAGCTGGCCTAACCTCAGCTCGAGCGAGGCTTCGGCGTCCTCGAAGCTGTAGCCCTGGTCCTCGAGCGAACGCAGCACCTCGAGAATTCTCGAGTTGGCGGCGCTGTCCTCGTTCAAATCTACACCGTACTTGCGGGCTACCTCGCGGAAGTAGGTGGTGCGCGCGCTCATCAGGCCCGGAATGACCAGCCTGCGCTGGTTGCCCACCCTGGCCGGGTCAATCGGTTCGTAGGCTTCGGGGTCGCTGAGCACCGCGCTGACATGGGTCTGGGTTTTGTGTGCGAACACCTTGCGGCCCACCACCGGGCGGTAATCCATCTCGCCGCCCAATCCCACGATTTCGGCAATTTTGGTGGCCACCTCGGTCAGGCGGGCCAGTTGCTCATCCGACACCACATCCAGGCCCATCTTGAGCTTCAAAATCGGCAGCAGCGCGGTCAGGTCGGTGATTCCGGTTCGCGCGCCGTAGCCGTTGACGGTGGCCTGAATGTGACTGGCCCCGGCCTCGAGTCCGGCCAGGGTATTGGCCATCGCTAAACCCAAATCGTCGTGCAGGTGCAGCCCGATAGGATGCTCGCCCACCAAATCCTTCACGGCCAGTACCCCTTCGCGCACCAGACCCGGCAGACTGGCCCCGTTGCTGTCGCCCAGGGTCAAGATGTCCGCGCCGCCCTCGAGCGCCACCTTCACGTTCTCGAGTGCGTATTCACGGTTGGTGCGAAAACCGTCGAAGAAGTGCTCGGCGGTGTAAATCACCTCCTTACCCTCGCTTTTGAGCAGCTCGAGCGAGTCGCGCAGCATGTTCAGGTTTTCCTCGAGCGTGGTTTGGAGAACTTTAATCACATGCAGGGTCCACACCTTGCCGTAAATGTGGCACACCGGTGCGTGGGTCTCGAGCATGGCTTTCAGGTTGCGGTCTCGTGCTGCCTGAGTTCCCGGCCTGCGGGTCGCGCCGAACACGGTGAGTTTGGCTTTGAGGTCGAGGTTCCGCACCTCCTGAAAAAACTCGAGGTCTTTTTCAAACACTTGCGGCCAACCGCCCTCGAGATAGGTCACACCCAGGCTGTCGATGAGTTTGGCGATTCGCAGCTTGTCCGGCACGGTCACGTTGATGTCTTCCATCAGCACGCCTTCGCGCAGGGTGGTCTCGAGAATGGTGAGGGTGTTCATGGGAATAGGGTACAAGCTCGAGGGATGAGGCTTCAGGAGTTTTTGCCGGGTTGTGAACGTCGAGACCTTTAGCAAAAGCGAATCGGCCAACTTAAAAATTCTCCTTGAGCGCGCTAAGATAGGGTTAGAAAAGCGGAGGTCGCTATGGAAGCCATCATTTCAAAAGAAGCGCGAGCCATTCTGGACGACCCAGTGGCCAGCAAGCAGCTTCACGAAGCGGTCAGGGTCGCTCGAGCGGGCGAAGACGCCATTCTCGAGGTGGACGGCAAGCGCTACCAGCTTTTCACCGATGGTCGCAAGGCGCTCGAGGCCCGTAAAAAGTTCGCAGAGTCGCGCTGACTCGAGCTAATCGTCACTCGATTACTCTTACTCGTTCCACTCGGTCAAAAGTAGGACCGGAGGCGGCTCCGGCCCCACTTTTGCCGGAGGTTTTATGAACATCGCCTTCTCGGCAGTGCTGATTTTTATCCTGGTGCTGCCGGGTTTGCTGTTTCGCTACACCTATCAGCGCGGCTTTTTTCGGCGCAGCCCGGTCACGATTCCCTCCTTTGCCGAGGACCTCGCCTTCAGCGTGCTGTGGGCTGGACTGCTGCATACGCTGTGGCTCAACCTGTTCGCCCTCTTCGGTCTGCGGCTCGAGTATGGCCCCCTTTTGGCGCTGTTGGTGGGTCAGTTCGGGACCGACCAGAAATATCTGGACGCGGCGGGGCGCGCGCTCGAGGTCGCGCACGCCCCCATCACCTTTTACTTTCTGAGCCTGTTCGCGGGCGGATACACTTTGGGCTACGCTTTTCACGCGCTGGTGCGGCGTCAGAGCTGGGACCGCAAAACTCGAGCTTTCCGCTTTCCCAACGAGTGGTACTACCTTTTTTCGGGCGAAGAAGCCTCTTCAGGCCAACCGGACATCATCTTCGTGACCGTGCTGCTTGAGCTGAAAGAAGCCACCTACCTCTACCGGGGAATCCTACAGGCGTGGTACTTTGACCGTCAGGGAAACTTGGACCGTATCGTGCTCGAGGAGGTGTTGCGCCGCAAGCTGGCCGAGGACCGCGACTCGAGCAAACCTTACGTGCCGCCCATGCGCGGCACCGACGAGCGCTACTACAGCGTGGAGGGCGACCTGTTGGTGCTGCGCTATAGCGAAGTGAGGACCCTCAACGTCGAGTATCTGTATCTGGTTCCGGTGGCCTGAATGCAGAGTTAAGACGACAGACGGCAGAAAGCAGAAAAAGCTACGGCTTTAACTCCTTTGTCTGGTGTCTGATAACTGATGTCTGATAACCGATGTTCAGCGCCCCACTCCCTATACTTTCCCCATGACCGATTACGCGCTCAAAGAATGGGATAGTCAGGTTCAGGCTCTAGTGAGCGGAAATACCGCACTGATTCTTCGCAAGGGCGGCATCATCGAAACTCGCGACCAGTTTGAACTCGAGCACCGCTCCTTCTGGCTCTACCCCACCTTCTTGCACCAGAACCCGCTCGAACTGCGCCAGGAGTTCCTTGCCTATCTCCGCCCGTCACCCCAGTTTGGTCAGGTCTGCATTCCCGCTTACGCCGAGGTGGTGAAGGTGTGGAAGATAGAGTCGCTCGAGCGGGTACTCTCGCTCGAACCCTACCAGCCGCTGACGAAGGGCAGCATCGAGGCCCGCTTCAAGTACCGCGACAAGCCGTGGATTCACGCGCTGCTGCTCAAGGTTTATCCGCTCGAGCACGAAATCTGTCTGCCCGAGACCGAGGGTTATCTGGGCTGTGTTTCCTGGGTTCCGCTGGGTCAGAGTTTCCAGAAGCCTGAAAAAAACGTGCTCGAGGACGGCGTTTTGAACACGCTCGAGCGCGAGCTGAGCGCCCTGTTGGGTTGAGTCACAGCACTCGAGCGGCTTTTTAAAGTTTGGATGAGCTTTGTTAAACATACAGGCAACTTATTCAGGGGGGCTGAAAACTGAGCTTAACCTCGCATCAGAAATGAGTATAAGCTGAGCGTTTTTAAATTTGTAAGAAATTTGTTAGCTTGTTTTGGCTATTCTCTTTAAACTGTGAGTGTGAATGCAGTCTAGATTTGTTCCAACCGCCGCTGTTAGCGGCAATATCACAGGCCCGGAAAATTCTTCCCTTCGCTGCGAAAGAGCAGTTGTTTCACTCGAGGTCATTATGAAAAAATTGGGAATCTCCACCGCGTTTTTAGTGCTCTCGAGCCTGCTTTCGAGCGGGGCGGGCGCTCAGACCCTGCAACCCATCACCATCGGGGTTTTGCTGCCCCAGTCCGGCATCTACGCCAACCTGGGCAACGCGCTTCGCAACGGTGCCACGCTGTCTTTTCAGGACACTCAGGCCGAGTTCGCCAAGCTGGGCTTCGACCTCAAGTTCAAAAATTTCGACGACGAGGGCAGCACCGGGACCGCCCTGAACAAGGCCAGCCAGATGGTTTCCGACCCCAGCTTGCTGATAGCCATCGGTCCGGCGACCTCGGACAGCAGCATGATTGTCACCCCGTTTTTTCTGCGGCGCGACTTGGCCGTAGTCAATCCATTTAGCATCATAGATGAGCTGACCGAAAAGGGCTGGGCCAACGTGAACCGCATCGTGCCTCGAGCCGACACCTTCACCCTGGCCGAAGCCGATTACCTGCTAGACGAGATGCGGGCCAAGAACATCACATTGATTAACAACGGCAGCAAGCTCGGCATCGAGCGCATGTCCATGATGAGCCAGCACTTCAAGGACAAGGGCGCTAAGATCTTCGACGCCATCACCATAGGACCAGACAGCAATTTCGATACCATCGCCAAAGGAATTGCCAAAGACGACCCCGACACGGTTCACATGGCGGTTTCGCAATACACCGTGAGCGGCGCGATGGTCAATGCGCTGCGCGGCGCGGGCTTCAAGGGCGCTATCTTTACCAGTGCGGTGCTCAATCCTGCTTTTGTGAAGCTGACCGGCGACAACTACAAGGGTCTGTTTTACGTGAGCAACATCACCACCCTCAACGCCTACCCCAAAGCGGTCCCGGTGATTGATGCTTATCGCAAGCAGTTCAAGGTCGAGCCGCTGCCGATTAGCCTCATTGGCTACGACGCGATGGATGTGGCGCTCGAGGCTCTGAAGCTGGCCATCAAAGCGGGCGGCGGCAAGCTGCCGAGCCGCAAGGATGTTCAGGACGCCATGAAGAACGTTTCAATCAAGGGCTTCACCGGCGAAATCAGCTTCAGCAAAGCCGGAGACCGCCTCAAAAGCCCCATCTACGTGATTCAGGTGGGCAACGACTCGGTGGGGCGGGTGGTGGGGTCCATTCAAGCCGCGCCCCCCAAGAAGTAATTTATGACCCTCTCGAGGCGCAAACTTCTGGGTCAATTTGCAGCTCTGGGCGCGCTTAGCACAGGTCTAGCTACAGGTCTGGCCAGGGCGCAGACCGCCGCTCCGACACCTGCCACCCCCGTTCCCGTGGGCACTCCACTCGCACCGGGTCAGGGCTTCGAGAGTTTGTGGAACACCACCTCAGCCCTCAGAGCCGCGCTAGAGGCCCAGTTCTCACTAACGCCAGACGCCACGGTGAAATCGCTCGAGCAGTACGCCGCTCCTTCGGGATTGGCCAAAGGCAAGCTCTACGCCTTCAAGGGGACTCCGCTCGAGCGCGTGGTTCACGCCCAGCTTCAGGCCGGACCCCCCGGCAGCTCGGGAGTGGGTACCATGCGGCTCACCGCGTGGCTCGACCCCTCGCTCGAGGTGCCGCACCTGGTCATGGAATTTGGGGTCTTGCCGCAACTGTTCGTGTACCTGGACTACGCGCCGCGCACCGACCTGATGCTGGATACCGGGGCGCTCGAGACCTACTACACCCCACTGAGCGCCGATGTGCTCAAAGTGGCCGCCGACAAGCGCTTTACACCCTACGTCAGCCCCAGCGCTTTTGTAAGGCAGTTTCAATCGAGCGCGGCCCTAAATTTCAGCGCGGCCCCCACGCTCGAGAACCTCGGCGCGGTTCAGGACCTGGCCAGAGTCCACTTCGAGCGCTGGCTGGGCTGGGTGAAAGCCGCGCAGCCCACCGAGTTGGGCGCTCGAGCGGTTCTGCGGCGGCGCGACATTGCCCTGCGGCGGGGCAGCGCCGAGCGCGACCCCGGCAACGCGCTGGCCGCGCGGCTGTTTGGACCTGAACTCTCGAGCCAGCTCATCCGCGCGCTGTGGGGTCCGCTTCGCTGAGTGCGCCAAACGCCCTGTGGAAAAGTAAAAACCCCTCGAGTCTCGAGGGGTTTTTACTTTTCCACACTTGACGGTCAGGCTTTGAGCGCCATGACCTCGAGATATTCGGAGCTGTACTGCGTGGTTCCGTCCACAGCGCGGTTGTGCTGGCTCCACAGTTGCTCGAGGTCGTGGCGCAGGAGCGCTTGTTGCTCTAACTCGAGCGCGGCGAAGGCGCGGTTGGTGGGTCCGTAATACAAGCGGTAAAACTCGGCGGTTTCGGCAGGATTCAGGGCGTAGTGGAACGGATAATCGCGTTTGGTCAACTTCAGGTCGGACACCGCGTCGCCGAAGCGCTCCCGAACGGTTTCTTCCACCCCCCACAGCAGCGGGGACGGCATCAACGGTGAAGGCGGCACATGTTTGCTCATGGTTTTGAACAACTGCCCCACAAAGCCTTGTGGGGTCCAATTAGCCATCACGATACGGCCTCCAGGCCGACACACCCGCAGCATTTCAGCGGTGACCCGGTCCGGCCTGGGCGCGAACATGGCCCCGATGAGGCTCACCACCACGTCAAACGATGCGTCGGGGTAGGGCAGCGCCTCGGCGTCCCCTTCGTCAAAGCGAATATCCAAACCTTCCGCCGCCGCTCGAGCGCGGGCCTGTTCAATCTGATTGGCGGCGAGGTCCACTCCGGTCACTTTGACGCCGGCTCGAGCCGCCGGAAGCGCGATTTGACCCGCGCCGCAGCCCACGTCGAGCAGACTCTCACCAGGCTCGAGGTTCAGGCGCTCGAGGAATTCGAGCGCACCGGGCAACATCGGCTCGGCGAAGGTGGCGTAGTCGCCCGACATCCAGGTGGCTTTGAGGCGGGTTTTGAGCGATTCCATCTCGGGGGTCATGGCGGTTAGAGGGGTCATGATTTTCTCCTTATAACTGGCAAAACTCGAGGGCGGTGAGTGAGGAAACAACGCTTGTTTCCTCACTCGTCAACAGAAATATCAACAGATTACAAGTACGTTGACCACGACGAAATCCTGATTGCTGCCCCCGGCGGGGTCGGTTGCGGTAGCCTGAATCCTGGCCCAGTAGTAGGTCTCACAGCCGCTGCGCGGGTAGGAGCTGTCCGGCTTCCAGGTGCGGGTGGCCCCCGTGCCGATGGTCTTGGGGTTGGTCCACGGCCCGGTTTTAGAGCCGCTCACGCTAACTGTCCAGTTCACGGTCACGGCTTTTCCCTCGGGGTCGCTGGCAGTGGAGCTGAGGGTCAGGTCATCGCTCGGTCCCACGCTGGCATTGTTAGCCGGTGCGGTAATGCGGACCGTAGGCGGGAGGTCGGGGGGCGGGTTCACCACGTTGACCTTGACGCTGGCCTTTACTGTAGCACCCTGCGAATCGGTGCCGGTGAGGGTCAAAATGCGCGCTCCGTTACTCAAGAAGGTCAGGCTGCTGGTACACCCGGTGGCCGTGCCATCGGCGGCGAGGTCGGTGCTCCAGCGCAAACTCGAGCAGGGCAGAATCTGGTCCGGCTCATTCGGGTCGTAGGAGGTGCCGCGCAGGGTGAGGGCCGTGCCCCGGAACACGCTCGTTCCGTCGGTGGGCGCGGTGATGCTCACCGTAGGCGGGGTGTTGACCACGGTGATGTTAATGGACGCGGTTCCGGTCTTTCCGCTGCTGTCGGTGGCGGTGGCGGTGAGGGTGCGCGGTCCCAGGGTGGTGAAGGTGTACCCCACCTGCGCGGTGCTCCCGTTGCTGGGGGCGCTGCCCAGCAGTCCCTCCACGCTCGAGCGCATGGTGACTAAGCAGCAGGTGGCTCCGTCCTCGAGGTCGATGGCCCGCACATTGAGGCCGGTGTTCACGCCCACCTGAACGGTTGCGCCCTGCACCGGGCTGGTGAACTCGAGCGCAGGGCCGACGTTGCCCAGCGCCTGCTTTACGGCGGCCTGAGCGTTGACATAGTGATTGACCCGGCTATCTTGGCTGAAGTGCGCGCTGTCCCGCAGGATACTTTCAACTTGACCCGCGCTGAGCGAGGGGTTGGCCGCCCAGATAAGCGCCGCCACGCCCGCCGCGTAGGGACTCGAGAAGCTGGTGCCATTGACCGAGTGCGCCCCGGTTCCGCTGTGCGCCGGGTCGGGGCCGACCCATAGGGTGTAGGGCGCGAACAGCCGCACGTCGTTCTTGCCATAGTTGGAGCCACTAGCTTTGTCTTTGCTGTCCACCGCCAAACCGCCAATGCAAATTACGCTGCCGAACTCGCAGGGCGTCCAAAACCCTTCCTCCCAGCAGGCGATAAAGCAATCGGTGGCGTCCACGTCCTTGCCGTCGTTGCCCGCCGAGGCAAAGAGCAGGGTTCCGCTGGTTCGCACCGCAAAGGCGGCTAATCTGAACGGGTCCTGGGTCCAGCCCAGCCCGGCGGGGGTGCGCCCCCCGAAGCTCATGTTGATGATTTTGGCTCCCCTGGCCCGCGCCCGAATTATCGCCTCGATGTTGTTCCACTCGGTCAGGTCGGTGAGGCCCAGAATCACCTTGTCCACTACCGGCCCTGCCACACCCGCCGCACCGTAACTGTTGTTTGCTTTTCCGGCCAGGGTGTGAACCACGTTGCTGCCGTGCCACGCGCCATTTGAGCAGAAGCTCAGGCAGTTCTCGAGCGCCGCCTCTCCCATCACGCTAGAGAAGGAATCGCGGTTGGGGGGGAACTCGGTGTCGGGGTGAAAGCCGATGTCTAGGTCGGCCACCACCACCTTATTATTCAACTTGCCTCCCAGCTCGAGTGAGCGCCACGCCTCGGTCACACCGATGTCTTGCACACTTCCCGCGTTCAGGAAAGGCCAGTTGAAGGCGTTGCTGGCGTAGCTGGGCGCTCCAATGCCAATCGGGGTGTCTACGGTGGAGCGGTCTGTAAAACCGCTGGGGGTTGAAATCCAGTTCAGGCCCACCCCGTTTCCCTCGTGGGCGGCGGCGCTGATGAGCTTCTCGCCCTCCCCGCTCGAAACCCGCAGTTCCCCCCGGCTGAGTGGGTCGAGTGAGCGCAAATCGGCGCTGAGTTTGCTCGAGTCCGCACCCGATGTGTCCACCCGAATCAGGTAGCTTGGCTCGAGCGCGGCGAGTTCGGGGTCCTCGGGTTTGAGGGTCCTCAGCAGCTTGCCTTTGTAGCGGCTCAGCAGCGCCTCGAGCTTGGCCGCGTCTTTGGTGGTGACAATGAGTTCGTTTTGCACGAAGTCACGCTGGATGCCGCCCGCGTCGGTCACGCTCGAGAGCGGGCGCGGTCCGTCGTCCGAGTCGGGCAAGCTGGGGAAGCTGGGCTTGACGCTGGGGTCCACCTTGAGCGTGGGCAGCGGAATGGTCGTACCGGGCGGAGGGTTGACGATGGGTGGGTCCACCACGGGCGGGTCCACGATGGGTGGAACCACCGGGGTGGGTGAGCTGGGGGAGCAGCCCACCGCGCCGACCAGCAGCAGCAGCAGTGGAAGCAAAACGCTCGAGAGGGACCATTTCATAAAAACCTCCTGATGGGTAGAAAGCTCGAAAGGCGAGGGGCGTTGGGTGTGAAGGGAAGGCTCGAGCGCTCGAATGCTCAGTTGCCCGTGGTGAGCAGCAGGCCCTTCTCACCGCCAATCCAGACGTGGGTGGCGTCGAAAGCGAACCCCGAATGCAGCCGTCCACTCGGTGCGAGGGCACGAATGCTCGAGGTCAGGTCTTTCCAACTCGAGCCGCTGTCACTGCTCCCCAGCAGCAGCGCGTCGCCGCTGCCGCTCCAGCCCAGCGCCCAGCCGTGGACTCCATCCGGCGCGAAAAAGAGGTTGCGGAACTTGGTGTCTTCGCGCAGGGTCGGCAGCTTGGCTTTGGTCCAGCTCGAGGCCGCGCCCTTCTGCGCGTCGCCCGTGAAGTAAATAAAGGCCGATTCGGGCGCAAAATCTAGGCCCCCGTAGGCGTAGCACTTGCTCGAGTTGAGGCAGGTCACGCCCAGCGGTCCGTAATCCTCACCGATGCCCGCAAATTCCACATGCGAGAAGCGCTTGCCGCCGTCGCTCGAGATGCACACGCCGGGCGTATCCGAGCCGCGCTGGTTGCGTGCGCCCGAGGGGTAGACAATCAGCGCCAGGTCGGGAGCCACGTAAGCCGCCTGGGTCAAGCGTGGGGAGATGCTCACGCCGGGGTCGGAGTCGCACAGCTTGGGGTCGGCCTTTTTGAGCGCCTCGAAGTTGCTGGGAACGCTGGGCGCAACCGGCGACCACAACGGAGTCCACAGCGCCCCCGGTCCTGGTGCGTCGTTGCTCTCGTAGGTGTCGCGAAACAGAAAGTGTACCCAGCGGTCCTCTCTCACCCCCATGCCCATCTGCTGATTCAGGCCGAAGGTTCCTCCGCCGCTGAGCGTGCCGATTTTGACCGCGCTCCAGCTCGCGGCCTGGGTGAAGTCCCCGCTGGCGCTGACGAAGGACCCACCCGCGCCCTCGACCTGAGCGATGAGTCTATTTCCCACTTTCGATAACCCGGTAAAGCCAATTTCGCCCAGCGTGCCCAAGCTCTCGGCTAGCTTGCTGTCCCCGGTGAGCAGGGTGGCGGTTATCTTTTTCCCATCGGTGGCGTAGAGGTGTCCCGCCCCACCAAACACATTGGTGGCGATGACGCAGGCTTGGGCGCTCGAGCAGTACACCCCCGTGACCCGCTCATCGTCACCGGGTAGCGCAACGCTGCGAAACCCCGCATCACCCTGGGCGTGGGCCGATGCGAGCAGCAGAAATCCGGCGCTCACAGCGGCTTGAAGCTTCGAGAAGAACAGTTTTTTCATGATTTCTCCCTGGAAGTGGCTCAAAGTGATGGCTCGAGCGCCCCGAAGCCCGAATCACCTCTTCTCGAGCGCGTCCAACCTCGCCTCGAGCGTGGAGAGCCTGCTCGAGAGAACTGCGATTTTGGCGTCTTTTTCCTGCACTACTTCAGCTAAACCCTTGATGGCGGTCAGGGCCACACCCTGCGCGTCGGCGGTTAGGGATGAACCGTGCGGCTCGGTTCTCGAGGGGTGAATTTTGCTACGGGGCGGCGCTTGGTTGGGTGCTAAACGAACCAGATACGTCCGCAAACAGCGGCAATGTATCCCCGGTGGTTGGAGATACTTCTCTAGCGCTCTTCTTGAGAAGCCAAGTGACTGTCGCGCCATCGCCGTAGCCGCTGGTCGGTGTGAACGTCATCACCGTGTCGGCCCCAGCGGGCGAATCTGAGAAAGCAAAGCTGCCAGGAATCTGTTTCGTGCCGACCTTGACCGAGAAAGCTGCCCTAGTGCTACCGGTGTTCATCGGCTCGGAAAAGGTCAGGGTGATTGGCGCGTTCGAGGCGACATACCCACCAAACGCCCCCGGATTGGGTGTGAACTTCGTGACCCGTGGGAAAAAGTTACCTGTGCCGTAAACAGTTTGATAGGCAACGCTGAGCTTATTGCCCGCCGTGTCCGATGCCCCCGTACCGATGGTGAGGGCGTAGTCCGTGTATTGCTTCAAACCCGACACGACGGTGCAGGTCGCCCTGTTGCCTGACCACACCCAGGCGCAGGTCAGCGGGGGTTGGCTGAGGAAGGCGTTCTGTACAGAGGTCTGGTTCATCGCCTCTGAAAATTCAAAGGATAAAATTACGCTTGGTTTAACGCTATCGGTCGAAGCCCCGAAGTTGGGGGCGGTCGGCGGCGTCGTATCTGGCGTGGCTCGAGTGGCGAAGGCGACGCGCGTGTTGCTGGAAAGCGAATTACCTGCCTTGTCTTTGGCGGTGAGAACGAGCACGTAAGTCTTGCCACCCGCGAAGCTGCCCGCCGAAACCGGGAGGCGCACCACGGTATCGCCATCGCTCCATGTCGGCGGCGCGAAGGCTGACAACGACGGGTTATCGCAGGTGGCTGTGGAGGGTGGGTCGGTCTTGGTGCAGATTCCAATCTCGAGCGAATCGGTGTTCATCGGTTCGGAAAATCTGAAGCTGAGGGTCGGCACGAGTGCAATATCGATTGCGCCGTTACTCGGTTCGCTCGAGGTCAGCGCGGGTGGCGTGGTATCGGCGGGTGTGACGGACACCGCAGCCGATTTGACGGAGCGGTTGCCGCTCGAGTCCTGCGCGTCCACCGCGTAGAAGTACGGTTTGGCGTTCTCGAGATTTTTGATGGTGAGGGTCGTGGTCGGTTTGAGAACGAACGTGGCGTTGACCAGAGCTGTAGCGGACGCTCCCCAGTACACGGTGTACCCGCTGAGGTCGGTTTCCGTATTAACGTTCCAATTCAAGGTGAACGCACCGTCGCCAGCGGTGGCTTTGATGCCCGCTGGCGTGGCGGGCGGCGTAGTGTCGGTGGCCGCCACCGTTTGGAAGCTGACCGAAATGGCCGCGAGCGCGTTCCTGGCGAGGTCTTTGCCCGCCACGGTGATGGCGTACTCCGTGCCGAGTTGCCAGCCGCCGGGCGGGGTGTAAACCACGGTGCTCGAGTCGCTCCAGACGGCCGCACCCAGGTTCGTAGGTGGGGTCGCGGTCAGTAGCAGCGCCGCTTTGTCCATCGCCTCGGAGAAATGCAGCGAGAGGTTGGCGCTGGCCGCCACACCCGTCGCGCCGCTGGCTGGCGCACTCGAGAGTACGGTCGGTGCGGTCGTGTCTGGGGTGGGGTTTGGCGTGGGAGTAGGGGTTGGAGTCGGAGTGGGTGTGGAGTCAGGAGTCGGGGTGGGGGTTGGACTGGGGTTCGTGGCGGTGTTGCAGGCGCTCAGCAGGACCAGAAGTGTAACCATCGTGATGAGGCGACGTTTCATAAATTCTCCTTTTGAGTGCCGAACACCACGGTCTCCTCGAGCGCCCCACTGCTGCCGACGTGAGTGCGCTCGAAGCGGATGTGCTCGGTGTGGCTAAGCGTCAGGCGCTCACTGAAATCGGGCACATCCAGCTCGAGCGAAAGGTGAGTTCCCTCGAGCCGAACCAGAAAAAGCGCGATGATGGAGCGGCCCTCCGGCTCGAGCAAAAAGCCGTAGCTCCTGCTGCCCGACCCGGTGCTGCTAGGCCAGGCGATGCCGCCCACCAGCCACAGGGTTTCGCCGTCCAAGTTCAGGGTGCCGCTGAGGTGTCCATCGGGCCGCAGTTCGAGGTTAAGCAAGCACGCCACCCCCTGAATCTGCGTGCTGTACGGCCCCGAAGCGTGCGCCCCCGCCGCCGCGCTTTGACGCCCTCCACTCAGCCAAACCCGACTGTCCATGCCGTCTCCTTTGGTCCGCTCGTTATCTGCTCGAGGGGAAGCCGTTCCCTCTGCGCTTGAGTGTGCGCCGGGTCTGGTCACACGACGGTCAAAGTTTGGGGCGAGCGCAGGGAAGATGTGGCAGCGGACGCGAAGCGGTATCAAATCAGGCGCTCGAAAATCACCCCCGTCACCGGCTCGGGGCTTGCCCCCACCGGATTCGACCTCAGCTCGAGGCACAGGCCCTGTGGGGTGAGGCGCGCCTTGAAGGCAGCGAAGGCTTCGGGAAGCACCGAAGCGCGGATGGTTCCCGCGAACTCGCAGTCCGCTTCGTGACCCGCAGTGGGCGAACTGCCTTCCACCTCGAGCCGCTCACCGTCGGCCTCGAACGACCCCTCGAGCGCACCCGAGGAATTCAGGCGCAGCTCGAGCACGCAGTCCATGCCCCACAGCACCGCCCAGAAGCGCCCCGCGAAGCTTGCGCTCACCTGCTCCTCGCCATGCGCGTTCATGCTGGCCTCCTTTGCGTCGGCTTGAGCTTGCAGAGGTCCGCTCGAGCCTGGAATCAAGGTAGGGCCGGGTCGGTCAAAACGCGGTCAAAGTTTCACTACAGGGCGCGTTGCCCTGAGCCGATAGGTTGTGATTTTTACGAAAAATGAGCGAAAAGCTTTGTAGGAAACCGTTTTTCGGTTTTGGCTTCTACTGGGTGAACCCAGCCTCTTGTCGGATGACCTGTTTAAGGGCCGCTCGAGCACAGCGTCACCCGGCCTTTGGGCCGCACCTGGTGAGGGGAGGTCAGGCGAGGGTTTGGCCTGAGACGAACTCGCTCTGTGTCTGCGGCAGGGCCACGCCAATCTCGAGCAGGCGAGTGCGCCCCTCCACAAAGGCGCGCCGCGCTGCTTGGGCGTCGCCCGCCGCCTCGAGCGAACGCACGGTCAGGCGCAGCGCCTCGAGGTCGTAGGGTTCCATTTCGCACAGAACCGCGCCCAGCCGGGCGGCCTCGAGCGGGTCGCTTGTGCCCAGCCGCTCGGTGCTCGAGCGCAGCGCCAGGGTCAGCGCGTCGCGCACCCCCGCTCGCCAGCCCTCGCCCAGGTTTGCCAGGTAGGAACCGCGCCACAGGGTAGGGTCGTTCGAGCGCAAGAAGTCCTCGGCGTCGCTCGAGACCGCGCCCAGCGCGTAGCCCGAAGGGGTGCTCAGCACGCTGTCCGCGCCCAGCCCCGAGCGGATGAGGTAGACCTGCTGTTTCAAGGTGTGCCGCGCTTCGGGTTCGGGCGCTTCGGAGTAAAGGGCGTCTATGAGTTCCAGGGCGCTGGCCTCAGTTCGGCCCGCGATGCGGGTCTCGAGCAGGTAAGTCAGAATCTCGAGGCGCTTGCGGGCGCGGCTGGGAACCGGCTGACCCTCGCGCTCGAGGGTGACGGGTCCGAGGACGTGCAGGCGAGCGCTGGGAAGCTCCAGGGGTGGGGCAATCTCTGGCAGGTGGGGCAGAGCGCGCTGGGCGCGAAGTGCGAGCAGACCGAACCCGCGTGCTTGCGCGACCTCGAGCAGCGCTCGGATGCGGTCCTGGTCGCGCAAAAGACGCGCCCGCTCGAGGTCAACTTCCAACGCCGCCTCAGAGTTGGGGACGTTTGACCGCAAGCGTTCCCACTGCTCGAGCGCCTCGGTGTGCCGTCCACAGGCTTCCAGCGCGAGGGCGCGGGCGGAACCGCGCACAAATATTTCTTCGGGTGAGACCTGCTCGAAGCCGCACGCTTCTTCGGCCAGTGCGAGGGCTTGAAGGGGTTCTCCGGTCCAAACGCTTACGCGGGCGGCGACGTTGAGGGAAGAAATTAGACATCGGGGGTTTTCAAGCTGGCGCGAGTGCAAAACGGCGTCTTGTGCGAACTTTTTGGCCAGCACCGCGCCATGTTGAGGCTGCCACTCTAGGTAGAGCGAACCCAGCTCCCACTCGGCGTTCACCAAACTGTGCGTCACCTCACCGCTACGTAGCACCTGAAGGCTCTCGAGCAGGGCTGCTTCGGCCCACTCGAATTGGGCTGTCCGCGTCAGGATAGCACCCAGCACGGTGCGGGCGTTGGCGCTGTAGCGGGGCATCCCCACCCGGTCGTAGCCTTTGACAGCCTGCTCGAGGCTGACAATGGCTTCCCCTATACGCTCGAGCCGATACAGGTTGAAGGCTCGTTCGTAGAAGTGCGACGCAAGCTGCAGGGCGTCCCCCTCCTGCTCGAGCAACAGCAGGCATTCCTGATGCAGAAGCTCGGCGTCCCTCAAGCGACCCTGCTCGGACCAGATAAAGGCCCGCAGGCCCAGCATCGAGGCTCGCTGCTTTGCTTCAAGCACCTCGAGCGCGAGAGCCTGAGCGATTAGCCGCTCGGCGGTAACGAAGTCGCTCCGGTTGGCGTAAAGGCTGGCTGCTAATATGACGCTTCGGGGATGCGTGGCTAATTCGGGGTATTCGCGCCAGGTCTCGAGGGCGTCTCGAACGCGGACGCTCTGCACTTGAGCGCGGAAAAGCACTTGCACCCACTCGGCCTCACTCCGTTCAGCCTCTGGCAGCTCAACCAACTGGGCCACGACCTCATCTGCATGGCCCAGTGCAGCGAGCGCAGAGGCTAACTGATGGCGAGCTTCCCGGCTGTGCGGCTGCACCTCGAGAGCAAGCCGCGCCAACTGTACAATCTGGCCATACAGTCCACTTGGCTGGAGCAGGCGTGCGCCCTCGAGCGCGAATTCTACCCGCTCCGGGCCGTCCGAGCTTTCGGCGGCGAGACGCAGCAACTGCGCGGCCAGCGCGGTTCGGCCCTCCTGCTGGGCCTGCTCTATGGTGCGCCGGAAGAACTCGAAGGTCTCGGCCCGACCAAGTTGTGCCCACTCGAGCAGGGAGGCGGCCCACTCCGGCGCTCGCCGCTCGAGCAGGGCCAGCGCGCGCCAGGCATACGTGTGGCGGCGCTCTGGGGGCACATTGCTCGCCAAGACCTCGCCAAAGAGCGGGTGTGTGAATTCACCGGCACTCAGCACCCCGCCGCGCTCGAGCGTGTGACGGGCAGACGCGAACTCCTCGCTCTCCAGGCCCGCAACCTCGGCCCAAACAGTCTCGAGTGTGGCAGAATCCAACGCGCTGGGTAAAATGGCCCTGGCCTCGAGCACCGCACGCGCCTGGGGCGTGCTCGTCGCGCTCGAAACCAGCTCGAGAATCAGCGCCTCCACCGTGACCGGCACGAAGCCCGCAGGCGGTTCACGCCAGTGCCAGCGCTCGCCGTCGGACCACAAAAACCCCTGCCGCCGCAGGTAACGCCCGAACTCGAGCGCGTAGAGCGGATTGCCCCGCGTGCGCTCGAAGACCCACTCCAGCGCCTCACGGGGCAGGTCCACTTTTTGCTCATTGGACAGCAGCAATGCTGTTTCAAAGGGTGAAAGTGGCTCGAGCCGCACCCGCAGGAAGGGTTCGGGCGGAATCGAGCGGCTCGTCACCAAGAGGCCCACGCCACGGGTTCGCGCCACAGTCCTTGATAGTGCCTCGATGCCCTCGAGCCGGTCAAAGTCGGCTTCGTGCAGGTCCTCGAAGTGCAGCACGAAAGGGGCGCTGGCCGCCAGTGCCCCCGCCAGGGTGTGGGCCAGCGCAGCAGGGGTCAAAAGCTCGCCGCCCCCCAACCGCTCGAGCTGGGCGCTTACCCAGTTCGGCAAGGTCTTGGGGCGGGGCAGGGCCTGGGCCAGCACGGACACGCTCACCGTGGCGGGCAGGCTCAGGTGGCGGCACGGCACCCGCCCCAAAACCTCGAGCGCGGCGTGGGTCTTGCCGATGCCCGGCTCGCCCCACAAACCCACGGACAGCCCCACCCGCCGCGACACCACCGCACCGAGTTGCCGCGCTAGCTGTGCCACGCGGTCCTGGCGACTGCTTTCTCGGGTACTGCCTTCTTGCTCGAGGGGGTCCTGGCTCATGGCAGGGCTTGGTGAAGGTGAGCGGCGCGAGTTCGCATAGGGTCATTGTATCCCAACGCACTGGGCTGGCGTTTGAGCTGTTCCCGGTTGTTTATGCTTTATCCTCTGCTCGAGCCGCTTGGGTTGTTCCTGTGCGCTGTGCTGCACGCCCCCTCCTCACGCCTGACTCGAGTATAGACTCCAGTTTAGGCTTCAGGTAAGACTTTGTGCAGGCGGTTTTCTGTATCGTATGCGCCGTAAGCCATTCGGTAGATGTATCACCTTTGAGCACCGTATAAACTGAAGCTGTGAAGGAACTCGAGCCGCTCGTTACTGAACTCCAGGAAAACCCCGAGGTGCTGAGTATCGTTTTGGTGGGGAGCGGCGCTCGAGGGGAGATGGACGACCACAGTGACCTAGACCTTCATGTGTTGGTGCGGGGAGAGCGTCCACCTGACCGACTGTTTTACGCGCTCGAGCGCTTGGTCAGTGTCAGCTTTATGGATTGTGACCATCAGGAACGCATCTTTACCCATCCCCGAGCGGCTCTATGGGGAATACAAACTACGCGACAGGCTCATCTGCTGTACGACCACGAAGGTTGGTACGCGACCCTGCAAACTCGAGCGCGGGCCTTCAGATGGGCGCAGGTAGAACAAAGCGCGTCGCTCGAAGTGAGCCAACTGCTGGCCGGATACGCTGAGGAAGCCCACAAAATTCTGGGAGGTCTCGAGTGTGGCCTGTTCGAGAAAGCGATTTACGCCGCGCAGGGCATGTGGACCGGCATGGCCGACGTGTGTTGTCTCGCTCGAGGAGCATTCATCGAAACCGAAAATCGTCGCTGGAGCACCGTGAGAAACGCCGAACCCGATAAACTCTGGGGTGAGTTGCTGTGGCGAGTGCTGGGAATGAACGATGAACTGCTTGCCACTCGAGGGGTGGCCGCCGCGCAACTCTACGTTCGTAGTGTGGCACTCTACGGGAGCCATCTGACCCCAGAACACGCCCTGGTGGCCCACAAAGCCGCTGCGCGCGTCACTCGATTTCTGTCCATAGGGCAGCCATAGAATTCATCCCCCGGTTCTTCGCTCGAGTTTCAGAATGAGCCTTTTCAAAACAAGTAGCCCACCGCTCCTCACTTGGAAGCAATCACCTCAATCTCCACCTTCACGTCTCGAGGCAGCCGCGCCACCTGCACCGTGCTGCGGGCGGGGTAGGGCTGGGGCATGTGCTGCTCGTAAACGGCGTTCATGCGGGCAAACTCGGCCATGTCACTTAGGAACACGGTGGCCTTGATGACCTTCTCGAGCGAACTGTGCGCCGCTGCCAGCACCGCCCTCAAATTGGCAAACACCTGCTCGGTCTGGGCCTCGATGTCGCCCTCGAGCATCGTGCCATCGGGGGTGAGCGGAATCTGGCCGGAACAGAACACCAAGTCTCCGTAGGAAACGGCTTGGCTGTAAGGGCCTACGGCTTGCGGGGCGTCGGGGGTGGCCACGATGACTTTCATAGGGCTATTAAAGCACAAACGGGCGGTAAAACCGCCGCAAACGTCGAACGCGGAACGCCGAATTGCATCTGGCGTTCCGCGTTCGACGTTTGCTTGCGATTAATCCGAAGCCTGGGCCAGCTCGAGCGCAGGTACAAAGCGTGGAGTGCTCAGCTCGAGGGTGCTGAGCGGCTCCTGGGGGTGGCCCAGCGCGTGACGCCACAGCTTGCGCTCCCAGTCGGCCAGCTTGCGGTGCGTCTCGAGAATTTCCGTGTTTCCGCGCGTCCTTGCGGCAGTGAGTGCAGCGCTGGAGAGACTCTCGAGGTAGGTCATGCGGGCCAGCTCGACCCTAGTCATGCCGTCACGGGTGTTGTTCACGCCCCGGTAAGCGCGAAACGCGCCCGAGTTCATGCCCAGCACGCTGAGGTTCGAGAGCGAGGACACCTGCTGAAAAATCGTGCCGTTGCCACCGTGCTCGAGCACCTTGCTCATGAACGCTTTGCGGTTCTCGGCGTTGTCGATGCGGGCGGTGAGCCAGCGGCGGGCCTCCGGGTCGGGGTTGCGCTCCACGATGTCGGCGGCGAGTTGCACGCTGCCCTCGAGCACTTTGGCCAGCGTGGAAGCCATCCAGCGGCGGGCCTGGGTCGCTTTGGGGGTCTCGAGCACCATGAGGAGCTTCAGGATTCCCGCCAGTGGCAAGACCGGGGTAGCTTAGGTACTCTCAAAAGTGTGTTGCGACAGTCCACGCACATA
>Ga0123339_10000250_pt1 | contig 47461 bp, 44 predicted proteins | sample lystaG_FD_89956 | JGI IMG/M metagenome (GOLD analysis project Ga0123339, IMG submission 89956) | Glacier valley bacterial and archeal communities from Borup Fiord, Nunavut, Canada, to study Microbial Dark Matter (Phase II) -... | ecosystem: Environmental > Aquatic > Freshwater > Ice > Glacier ...
CTCTTGCGAAGGCCGTAACCGTTGAACTAAATTTTTAAGTAGGTGCGAAGAAGTTTGATCGCACAGAGCAAAGACTATACCCACAAACAAAAGCATCAATAATCCGCGCATTTTGTAATATCTGATCATTAAAAAAACAATCATCAAATACATGGGTACCCAAATCAATATATTGCTTAGCCAGTACATTATGGAATCGAAAAAGGCATTGTGCATCCCATTGAGGAACAGGAACAGTTCTTTATCAATTGATTGTAAAAATTCCATATATTTATTAAATATTTTATTCTGTTTGTTGGTTCATCAATTCAGCAATCGCAAATAACAATAAACAGTAAATTATTCATTTATGAACTATTTGAAAAGACAAAGATTGAATAAATCTAATTGAAATGCTATTGCGAGCAAAAACTTTACTATAAAATGTTCAAAAATCGTGTTTCAATACATATATATCGTAATTTGGTGCTACTTTTAGGCTCGTTCTTTTAAATTGAGAATGACAATACTTTTTTCTAATCTGATTGAATATAAATTGCAATTGGCTTATGACCAAAAATATAATAATTGAATTACAAATTAACGAATAAAAGGAAAGATTATATATACAAATACGATAAACAAATACTATTTTAATAAAGAAAGATTAATTATCTAAACTATAATCTACAATGAATCGAATATTGAAAATCCTCGTCAGTACTATCTTCCTTATATTGTTGATTTTACAATCCGCATATTGCCAAGTGCTTCTGCCAAAGCTAATTAGTAATGGGATGATCCTTCAGCGAGAAATCCCTGTAAAGATATGGGGATGGGCGACAGTTGGAGAAAAAGTGACAATTGAGTTCAATAATTTGATTTATAATACTGTTACCGGCGATGATGGGAAATGGCAAATTATCCTGCCGAAACAAAAAGCTGGTGGACCATTTACGATGGAAATTACATCCAGCAATCATATCTCACTGAAAGATATATTGTTTGGCGATGTCTGGCTTTGCTCAGGACAATCTAACATGGAGTATCCCATGAACAGGCTCACTGACAAATATGCAGATGTCATTGCCAAATGCGACAATAACAACATCCGTCAATTTAAAGTGCCGCAGGTGTATGATTTTAATGCGCCAAAGGTGGATTATCCTTCTGGAAGTTGGATTTCTGTAACTTCAAAAACAATTCTTGACTATTCGGCAGTGGCCTATTTCTTTGCCAGAGATTTGTACGAAAAATACCATATACCCATCGGGATTATCAATGCCAGCGTAGGTGGAAGTCCTGCAGAGTCGTGGATGAGCGTTGAAGCATTGAAGGAATTTCCTAACTATTTAGCTGAAGCCCAAAAGTTTAAAGATCAGTCTTACATAGATCAAATTCAGCGTAGCGAACGCAAAGCAAGTAATGATTGGTATGCAAAACTGAACCAAACAGATATAGGTCTGGCTTCAAATCCAAAATGGAAAGACCCTGCCTTCAATGCATCTTCGTGGCCAACAATGCCAGTTCCTTCATATTGGGCTGATCACGGATTAGGTGAGGTGAACGGTGCAGTCTGGTTCAGAAAAGAAATTGAAGTACCAGATTCAATGGTTGGAAAACCCATAAGACTTCTCATGGGGCGTATTGTCGATGCCGATTCGGTATTCATCAACGGTAACTTGGTGGGAACCACTGCATACCAATATCCTCAACGTAATTATTCTGTAGCTTCTGGAGTTCTGGTAGCGGGTAAAAATACAATTGCAATAAGGGTGATCAATAATTCAGGAAGAGGCGGTTTTGTATTAGATAAGCCATATCAACTTTTTACAGATAAAGACACCATTCAATTGAGCGGAAACTGGCAGTATCAATTGGGATGTACCATGAACCCTTCGCCGGGGCAAACCTTTATAAATTGGAAACCTACAGGATTATACAACGGAATGTTGGCTCCTGCAAATAATTATGCTATTAGAGGCGCAGTTTGGTATCAGGGAGAATCAAATGCTGAAAGGTATCAGGAATACCAAAAATTGCTGACCGCTTTAATCACCGACTGGCGTTTTAAACGCAACCATGGTAGCTTTCCATTTATCATTGCGCAGCTTCCAAATTTTATGGAAGCAAAAGATCACCCTTCGGAAAGTAGTTGGGCCAGTTTCAGAAATGTACAGTTGAAAACCTTTGCAGTTGAAAATACAGCCATGTCTGTTAATATTGATCTGGGAGAATGGAATGATGTTCATCCTCAGAATAAAGAAGAAGTAGGGAATCGATTGTCACTAGCAGCACAAAAGATTGCTTATGGAGAAAAGAAACTCGTGAGTTCAGGCCCAATATATAAGTCGATGAAAATAAAGGGAAATAAAATAGAACTTTCCTTTTCAGATACCGGTAGTGGGCTTATTGTTAAAGGGGGTGTCGAATTAAAGCAGTTTGCCATTGCCGGAGCGGACAATAAATATATTTGGGCCAAAGCAAAAATTCAAGGCAACAAAGTGGTTGTGTGGAATGAATCTATTTCAAATCCTGTGTCTGTGCGTTATGCCTGGGCTGACAATCCTGAAGGTGCTAATTTGTACAATGCCGAAGGGTTACCAGCTTCACCATTCGGAACCAATAAATAATTCTAAAAATTATCAAAAACCAATAATAAGAATAAGATGAACTTAAAACTAAAATTACAAATTTCGTTGACTGCACTGTTCCTGGTGATCAGCATGTCAGGATTTTCTACCAACAAAGTCAAAGGGCTAAAGGATGTCTTTCAAGGAAAGTTTTACATCGGAACAGCCATGAATACCGGGCAAATAACAGGGAGAGATACCGCCTCTATTCGTATTATCAAACAACATTTCAATACCATTACAGCTGAGAATTGCATGAAATGTGGACCACTTCAAACTTTAGAAGGAAAGTTTAACTTCTCACTCTCTGACCAGTTTGTTGAATTCGGATTACAAAATCAAATGTTCGTTGTAGGACATAACCTGGTATGGCATTCTCAGACCCCCAAATGGTTTTTTGTGGATGAAAAAGGTAATGATGTTTCTCGTGAAGTGTTAATCAGCAGAATGAAAAACCATATTCAAACTGTCGTAGGCCGTTATAAGGGAAAGGTAAAAGGATGGGATGTGGTTAATGAAGCCATTCTGGACGATGGTTCGTGGCGCCAGAGCAAGCTTTACAAAATTATAGGTCCTGATTTCTTAAAGCTGGCCTTCCAGTTTGCACATGAGACAGATCCTGATGCCGAACTGTACTACAACGACTATTCAATGGCACTTCCCGGAAGGCGCGAAGGAGTAGTGAAAATGGTGAAGGACCTACAGAAAGACGGAATACGAATCGATGGAATAGGAATGCAGGGTCATTGCAGCATGGATTTTCCTAAGATTGAAGAGTTTGAAAAGAGCATACTGGCTTTTGCAGCTTTGGGAGTGAAGGTGATGATCACAGAAATGGATATTTCGGCGCTTCCAAGTCCTAAAGACAACCAGGGTGCTGATGTAGATTCACAAGTCGAATATAAAAAGGAAATGAATCCGTATACCAATGGATTGCCGGAAGAGATTGAAAAAGCTCATGCCAAACGGTATAAGGAATTCTTTGATTTATTTCTGAAACATCAGGACAAAATCAGCAGGGTCACTCTATGGGGTGTTCAAGATGGTCAATCATGGAAAAACAATTTTCCTGTTCCCGGACGAACGGATTATCCGCTACTTTTTGATCGCAATTATCAACCCAAAAGCTTTGTAACAAGCTTGCTTGAAGGAGCTAAAAAATAAATGAAAAAGAAAATAAACTATAAGTCCTTTTTTTTTTCTAATTCTATGGTAATCCGTGAAATCCGTTTTAATCCGTGTAAATCTATTTTAATATGAAAAAACAATTGTCACATTCAAAAATGTTTTTATTAATAGGATTCCTATTATTGACCTCGAACATTTATTCACAAGATCCAAATTTCTATATTTACCTGTGTTTTGGACAATCCAATATGGAGGGCAATCAAGGAACAATTGAGACACAAGACAAGACCGTAGATAGTCGGTTAAAGGTTATGGAGGCAGTTAATTGTTCAAATTTGGGAAGAACAATGGGTTCATGGTACACCGCTGTTCCTCCTTTATGTCGTTGCTATTCAGGACTTACACCTGCTGATTATTTTGGAAGAACAATGGCAGCAAATCTTCCAAAGAACATAAGTATAGGTATCGTAAATGTTTCTGTAGCAGGCTGCAAAATTGAACTTTTCGACAAAGACATTTATCAGGGGTTTGTTGCAACGTACACCGATGCCTGGTTTACAAATATCATTACCGAATATGGTGGAAATCCTTATGGACGTCTTGTCCAAATCGCCAAATTGGCTCAGAAAGACGGCGTCATCAAGGGTATTCTGTTACATCAGGGAGAGTCAAATACGGGTGAAAGTACTTGGCCTTCAAAAGTTAAGAAAATTTATAATAACCTGATAACTGACCTGGTTCTTGATCCCACTCAAGTACCTCTGCTGGCAGGTGAAGTAGTGAATGCCGATCAGGGTGGCGTTTGTGCAAGTATGAATGCAATTATTGCCAAACTTCCCCAAAGCATTCCCAATTCTGATGTCATCTCTTCAAAAGGCTGCACTGATGGGGCGGATAATGTGCATTTTAATGCGGCAGGCTACCGGGAAATTGGGACACGATATGCAATCAAAATGTTATCGTTAATGGGTATTACACCAACAGATGTTCAAGAATCTATGTCGTTAGGGAGTGATGATAATCTACTTGGGCAGAATTATCCAAATCCATTTAACGGGAAAACAAACATTTCGTTTACTATTCCAAACAATACATACATTTCTCTGAAAGTATACAATATGCTTGGTACTGAAATTATTGAATTAGCTGGAAAAGATTATTCACAAGGTAAGCATATTTTAGAATTTGATACCAAGAACCTTGCCAAAGGAATTTATTTCTATACAATTAAAGCTGATAAGTTTTCTGCAAGTCGGAAAATGATTGTACAAGGCAAGTAGCTAAATAAAAGAGTGATGCAATAATTTATAATGAGATAATATACTGATTATATTAGTTTTAATTGCTTAAAATTATAAAATCTGAGATGAAAATATTGCTGAATATCCTTCTTTTGTTCTTAATTGTATTTTTTGCCAAAGCACAACAATTACAAAGCGTCTGTAGGGATGGAACTTTCACGAACCCGCTTATTTATGCCGATGTACCTGACATGTCCATGATACGTGTTGGAGATACCTATTACATGACCAGTACTACCATGCACATGAGTCCTGGGATACCGATTATGAAATCTAAAGATCTTGTCAACTGGAAACTTGTGAATTATGCATATAATGTACTTGATACAATAGATGCCCTGACACTCAATAATGGGCAAAGCACTTATAGTCGTGGTTCATGGGCCAGCTGTTTACGTTATCATAATGGGACGTACTATGTGACCACATTTGCCCAAACTACAGGAAAAACTTATATCTATTCAACTAAGGATATTGAAAAAGGACTTTGGAAAACTATTTCTTTTAAACCTGCTTATCATGATCATACGATCTTTTTCGATGACGATGGCCGCATTTATATGATTTGGGGAGCTGGTAAACTTCTGATAGCAGAACTGAAAGAAGATCTCTCAGGGATTAAAGAAGGTACAGAGCAGGTTCTTATCGAAAACGCCAGTGCTCCCGCAGGTCCAAGTGTTGGACTGCCTTCTGAAGGGTCTCAGCTATTTAAGGTGAATGGCAAATATTACCTGTTCAACATAGCCTGGCCAAGAGGTGGTATGCGCACTGTAGTCGTTCACCGTGCTGATAGTATTACAGGCCCGTATGAGGGTAAAGTAGCTTTTCAAGATAAGGGGGTTGCTCAAGGCGGTCTCATTGATACGCCTGAAGGACAATGGTTTGCTTATCTTTTCCGCGACAATGGAGCGGTTGGCCGTATTCCTTACCTCGTACCTGTAAAATGGGAAGATGGTTGGCCAATATTTGGTATTGATGGGAAGGTGCCCGAAACACTCGATCTACCGGCCAGCAAAGGGTTAATACCTGGAATTGTGGCTTCTGATGAATTTCTTCGACATAAAGGCGAACCTTTATTGCCGTTGGTTTGGCAGTGGAACCACAATCCGGTGAACGAACTTTGGTCGGTTACTCAACGGAAAGGATTTCTGCGCCTGACCACCGGACGGATAGACAATGACTTTTTATTCGCAAGAAACACATTAACACAACGAACAATCGGTCCTGAATGCTCCGGCTTAACATCTATTGACGTAGCAAGGATGAAGAACGGAGACTTTGCTGGCCTGGCTCTTTTGCAGAAAAAATATGGTTTGGTTGGTGTCAAGTATGAAAATGGAACCAAATCGGTTGTCATGGTTAGCTCTGAATCCGGTTCTGTTGTTGAAATAGAACGTGTTCAGCTTAAACAACAAACAGTCTATCTGAAAGCTGTTTGTGACTTCAGGGATCGCAAAGACATAGCCTATTTCTATTACAGCCTCGATGGCAAATTATGGTCACCGATAGGATCAAATCTTAAAATGGAATATACCATTCCACACTTTATGGGTTATCGATTTGGATTATTTAATTACGCAACTAAAGAAATTGGTGGATTTGTTGATTTTGACTGGTTTAGGATAGGAAAAGATACATTGACAGCTATAAAACATTGAAATATATAAAGATAGAATGATGAGAAAAATTAGTTTAGTTATATTCGCCCTGGCATCGGTGTTATTTGTGAACGGGCAGTCCCCATCCTTTAAAACTTACATGAACCCAGTTATTCCAGGTGATCATCCTGATTGTACGGTCACAAAAGTGGGTAATGACTTTTACACTACAGGGTCATCGTTCAATCCGACACCTGTTATTTATCATTCAACAGATCTGGTACACTGGGAAGCAATCGCACAGCCGGTAAGCGCTTCATGGTCAGGTTATGAGGACAAACCAGGAGCAGGTTGTTGGGGTGGCCATATCGTATTCTATAATGGAAAATACTGGGATTACTTCTCTAGGGGAAATACGATGCATTTTGTAAAATCTGATGATCCCAAAGGTCCATGGAGCACTCCTGTCAAGGTGAACAACCCAACAAGCCTTCCTTATGGATTGGGATATGACAATTCGATCTTTATTGACGACAACAACAAATGGTATTTATTGGTAAAAAATGGTCAACCCAATGGTGGAATTGTTGAACTTGGCGCAAATGGTCAACCTACCGGGGTGGTGTATGATTTGACATGGTTAAATCCCAGTCCTTCATTTCCCTACAGTTGGGCAGAAGGTCCTGTTATGTGGAAATACGGTGGTTATTATTATTATTCGTTTGCCCGCGATGTAGCAGGAGGTCAAAAGTCGATGAAAAGTAAAACCCTGACCGCCGACCAATCAGCCTGGGAAATGCTGGGCGACTTTTTTAATGAAAATGATCCTAAGAAAGGCGCCTCACTTTTCGCTGGTCTAAACCATGCGTCTAATTCAGTTATGATTAACGATAGTACATCCTGGATTATTCATCCAGTGTATGCCAAGGGAGAATGGAAGGGGCAGGGCAGACAAGGATTGTTAAATCAGGTTCGTTACGACTCAAATTTAAAACCTATGGCCGATTATCCTATTAATCAGCCTTTTACTGCACCCAAATTACCAAGCAGCGGTATTCCATGGATGGTTCCCAAATCCGATTACTTTACTTCTTCAAAATTAAATTCTGAATGGTCGTTTCTGGGATATACTCCAACATCGAAATCTTCTTTAAGTGATCGTCCAGGATGGTTGCGCCTATCTCCAAAGAGTATTTCAAAAGCCAATACTGTAATTAAAAATGATGGTGAGCATAACTATTCACTCATTACACGACTAGATTTTAATGCAAAATCTATCAATGATGAGGCCGGGCTTCGGATTATCAGGGGCGATGAAACCAAGTTCGTCAAACTTTATAGTTCGATATCTGCTGAAGCAAAAAAAGTAATTGTATTTAGTTTTGAAAATACCAAATATGAAGTTGAAAATACCGTGGGAGATACCCTATGGCTCAAAATGGTCAGGATTAATCATATTATAAGCGGATATTATAGTGGAAACGGAAACGATTGGACACAATTTGGCCAAAATATTGATGCATCAGTAATTGATTCATATTCAGACTTTTCAACATGGATTGGAACCCGTCAGGGTTTATATGTACAAGGGAGCAATGCCTATTTCGATCTATATATTTACCGGGATGCATATACTCCCATATTGGCCGAATGTCCTGCAAACCAGTATGGTACAAGTAGAAGTACTCCTAGTCAGGGTATTAGCGTGTTGGATAACATTCACAACAACGATTGGGCATTGTATGCTGGAGTGGAATTTGGAAATATTGAAACCCAATCTGTGCTTGATTCTGTTGAATTTACAGCTTCAAGTATTGCATCTGGAGGTACAGTGGAGGTTTGGCTTGATTCAATTGATTCAGGAATGAAAATAGCTGAATGCCCCATTGGAAAGACAGGAAATTTGAGTACCTTTAAAAAGTTTAAAGCATCGGTATTAACTATTTCAGGTAATCACGATGTCTATTTGAAATTTGTTGGAACTGGAACCAATAAGCTCTTTCAACTTAAATGGTTTAATTTCATTAAAAAGGCTACTTCAACGTCTGCTGCTTCTAAAATTGGGAAACTGGATAAGGTATGGATTTATCCCAATCCTGCAAAGGATAAAATGTCGATATATTCCGGATTCCAATTTAACAAGGTTGAAATATTTAGTATGAATGGAAGATTGGTTTTTCTGGATAAAAATAAAGCATCAAAAAATTCAATGTTAGATCTTCATCTTGACAGCGGAATGTATATTTTGAAAATTAGCAATGAAAAGTACTTCGCATCATCTAAATTTTTAGTAAATTTACAATAATATACAGCCTAATAATTTGATCTTCATCAATATACAATTCATTCAATCTCCAAATATTAAATGCACAAAGTCAACTAATTTACAAGTTGCTTTGTGCATTTTTTTTGCCTTAAAAGGATGATTCAAACAAAGCTTATGGTGATATTTTGTTTCTGTTCCAGTATTATTTTAAGTGTTTATTTTGTGTTTCTTAAGTGTTTGTTATGTGTTAAAATGGCACTTTTAACACACAAGAAACACAGAAGAAACACAGAAGAAACACACAAGATACCTTTGGAACCCATCCCGAATAGCCTTCGATGGTCATGAATGAACAGTTCTCATTATTCAATATGATCCAAGCGATGTGGACATTAGAATTGAACAGCCATTATCATTCTTATGGAATTCATTGAGCAACATTGAAAATTAATAATTCGGCTTATTGTTTTTAAGCATTTGCTTTTTTGAAAGAAATGAATCTATTAATTTTGTATATTTGTGGAAATAATTTCATCATGGAAACAATAGAACTTCAAAATAGCATTATTCTAAAAGTGTTGCAGATTGATGATAACCAGTTGCTTGATTACCTTAACCAACTTTTGAATAACAAAGAAAACCAGAAAATAGTTCGACTTTCTGATTTTGAAAAGTCCATTATTTCGGAAAGTGAGGCAGATTATGAAGCAGGAAGAGTAATTTCAAACGAGGATATCATTTTACGAAATGAAGAATGGTTAAAAGGATAAATTTCAACTAAAGGATTAAATTGGTTTTATTCTTTTTACAGTGGAGATATTTTGAGGGATATATTGACTGGAATGAAAAATTCGTAATACTTCAACTCTATGTATTTCAATACGATAGACTATAAGATAAGAGCCCAAAATGATATTTCGATATATTTTATTTTTAGAAGTAAGAAACCTTACTTCAGGAAACATTAAATACTGATAGTCAAGATTCCAAACGTGCATATAAATTTCAGACACAAATGTTTTGGCGGCATTAAAACCAAATGTATTTAAACCATATCCGAATACCTCTTTTATATCCAGCTGAAATTCATCGGATAAAACTATTTGTTTTCTCTTGATTGCAGCCATTGTTCGAAATCTAACATCCCTTCCTGAACAGTAATAAAATTCCCATTTTCAGCCTTGTTTAGTTCATAGGTCAACTCCTCAATAGATAGTGGTTTATTGGTAGGATGAACTAAACTTTTTCTTTTTTTAATTTCAACTGGGTTTTTCATATTGAATTTATTTCATACAAATTTACATTTTAAATTCAATTCAACCAAAAATATAGTCCTAAAACTTCGATATAGTTACGAACTAATTCAATGTAATATAATTAAAAAAAGCCCCGACATCTTTCGAAGCGGGGCTTTCATATTTGAATTATCTGTTTATACTTGTTTAAACAACCACTTCAGCATAAGCCTGTGCAACTGCAACTGCAACAGCTACTGAGGCGCCTACCATTGGGTTATTGCCCATTCCGATCAATCCCATCATCTCAACATGAGCAGGAACTGAAGATGAACCGGCAAACTGTGCATCAGAGTGCATACGACCCATCGTGTCGGTCATACCATAAGATGCAGGACCAGCAGCCATATTGTCGGGGTGCAAAGTACGGCCTGTACCGCCACCTGAAGCTACCGAGAAATATTTCTTGCCTTGTTCGATGCATTCTTTCTTATAAGTACCTGCAACAGGATGTTGAAAGCGGGTAGGGTTGGTCGAGTTTCCTGTGATGGAAACATCAACACCTTCACTGTGTAAAATTGCTACACCTTCACGCACATCGTCAGCGCCATAGCAGTTTACTTTGGCCTTATCGCCTGTAGAGTAAGCTGTGCGGGCAACAACTGTTAATTCGCTGGTATAGTAATCGAATTGTGTTTGAACATAAGTGAAACCGTTGATGCGTGAAATGATCTTGGCTGCATCTTTTCCCAGTCCGTTCAGGATAACGCGCAAGGGCGTTTTGCGAACCCGGTTGGCCGATTTGGCAAGACCAATGGCCCCTTCAGCGGCTGCAAACGATTCGTGACCTGCAAGGAATGCGAAACATTTGGTTTCTTCGCGAAGCAACATTGCTGCGAGGTTACCATGTCCGAGTCCTACTTTGCGGTCGTCAGCTACAGAACCGGGAATACAGAATGACTGAAGTCCAATTCCTAATGTAGCGGCAATTTCAGCAGCTTCGGTTTGTCCCAGTTTAATAGCAATTGCAGCTCCTACAATGTAGGCCCACATGGCGTTTTCGAAGGCGATAGGCTGAATGTCTTTTACAATGTTGTAAACATCAACTCCATGGTCGTTGCATATTTTTCTGGCTTCTTCAACTGAAGAAATGCCGTAAGAATTCAACACTCCGTTTATCTTGTTGATCCTTCTGTCGTAACTTTCAAATAATGGCATAGTTTTTATCTCCTATTCTTTTCGTGGATCAATTGTTATCACTGCTTCATCGATACGGCCATATTTGCCTGACGCTTTAAGTAAAGCTTCGTTAGCATCCATACCTGTTTTAATCATGTCCATCATACGGCCCAAGCTTACAAACTCGTACCCAATGATTTCATTTCCAGCATCTAAACCGATTTTGGTGATATAACCTTCGGCCATTTCGAGGTAACGTGGACCTTTGGCAACGGTACCATAAAGAGTACCTGTTACACCGCGCAACCCTTTACCTAAATCTTCCAGTCCGGCGCCGATGGGCAATCCACCTTCAGAAAAAGCTGTTTGGGTACGTCCATAAACAATTTGGAGGAACAATTCGCGCATGGCAGTATTGATCGCATCGCAAACCAAGTCGGTATTCAAAGCTTCGAGGATAGTTTTTCCTGGAAGAATTTCAGATGCCATAGCAGCCGAATGGGTCATACCGGTACAGCCAATTGTTTCGATCAATGCTTCCTGAATGATCCCTTCCTTCACGTTCAAAGTAAGCTTGCAAGCACCCTGTTGAGGGGCACACCAGCCAATTCCATGGGTCAGACCAGAGATGTCTGTTACTTCTTTCGCTTTCACCCAACGTCCTTCTTCAGGAATTGGAGCCGGGCCATGATTCGCTCCCTGAGCGACACAAATCATGCCTGCAACTTCATGTGTAAAACTCATACAGTCTAATTTAATTTGATATATATTGAGAACTAAATTGTGAATTGTTAATGGTTAAATGGTTAATTGTTAATTGTTCTTTGTCCCGTGCGCCCGGCAACTTACTGAACACTGAACACTTATTTTTCATATCAGACAAGTTTAATAATTAAACGGCCCAGATAAACTGCCATCAGTCCAATGAACAGACTGAGAGATGTGTACAATGCAAACCGAATCCATTCCTCTTCCCTGACGAGTAAAAACGCATCGTTGGAAAAAGTGGAGAAGGTAGTAAATCCACCACAGATTCCAACTGTCAGGAACAGACGAATTTCAGGGCTCAGCAAATCACTTTTTTCAGAAATACCATAAAAAATGCCAATCAGCAAACATCCTGTAATATTGATGATAAACGTACTCCACGGAAAAACAGATGAACTATTGAACTGAAGATACCGTGAGATCAAAAAACGAGCTACAGTACCAATGAATCCACCACATCCAACTATCAAAATAGATTTTAGCATACGATAAATGCGTGTTTATTTCACGTTTATTTCTGAATCAAACCTTTTGAGGGAATTCGAGACAAAGGTACATGTATTTATTTGACTGATAAGTGTTTTTTTTTAACAAAATCTACTATTTGGAATTAATTCAAATTAGCAAAAAATGGAACAAATATGAGTAAATTGTTTTAGCTTTGGAATAAAATACAAAAGTTCATTGGAATGGATCAATAAGTATTATTTCCTCACAACAGTTCCTTTCAATGACAGTTTTTATACTGTTAAGGTTAGGTGTTATGCGACTTTAATAATAGCTAAAAGGACTAAATTTAAGTTTCTTATTCAGTTTCTTTATGGTTTAACAGATAATTACAATCGTACTTGACCGAAAGGGATAGGCAGTTTATATATTTATCCATTTGCTGCTAAATAAGAAATCGGTGACTATTTACGCGGTTAGGTTTTCAGGAAACGTAAAGTATGCATGGAACTATACTCGCCTTTTCGGATAGAACAGAGAAAATCATCATCATAACGGCTATATTTTTGTCACCATAAAAATTTCAGGCTTCTTATAGAACATCCTTACAATTTAATTCGTTATCCATAAACAGATGAACCTGAAAAGAATCAAATTATGGAACCTGTTAAAATTAAAGTATTCCTGGGTTATTTGACGCTTCTTATATTGGCATCACTTATCGTATGGATTATATACGCCGAAGTACTACAAAGTTCAGAGGAAAAGGCTGATGTGAATCCAGCAAACAATAAATTTCTGTATATAAATACTATTTTAACGAATCTTTATCAGGCTGAAGGTCTTGAAAGAAGCTATGCTCAAACCGGGCAAAAAATACATTACCGTGACTACCTCAGTTTCATGGATACCATAAGTTTGCAGATTGATACACTGGCGTTAATGTTTAATAATCCTGTCCAAAAAATGCATACTGACAGTATTAAGAAACTATTGCAGGTAAAGCAGGAAAATGTGAAAGAATTAGCTTCAATAAAAAATAAAAATACATCCAGAAACCGATACCAACAGGCTATTAAAAAATTATCCTGGGTTGATGATTCAATCCCTGAACCTATAAAAGTTTACAAAAACGTTGTAACGAATCGAGACACAATATTCCAGAAGCAAAAAAAGAAGAAGTTTTTTGAACGACTCGCCAATGTTTTTGCTGCCCAAAACAAACCTGACTCTAATCTTCATATCAAGACATCGGAGTCGGTACACATTGATAGTCTGGTGTCACCAGTCGTTAAAAATGATTCCATGGCCAATTATATTACTACAATCGTTAGTAAGATCAGAGATGAAAGCATTGCTTATGAAGTACGCTTAAACAAAAAAGAACAGGAGATTCTGACCAATGACCTTACATTGACCGTGCAATTGCGACAAATGCTTTCGTATATTGAAAATGAAGAGTTAAAAAATTCCTTTGAAAGAGTTAAGATACAACAAAGCCGACTTAGGAATACAACATGGATGATTATCCTCGTTGGCAGTTTTGCCCTTCTTACCATCATCTTTTTCCTGGTTAACATACTTAAAGACATTACCAAAAGCCAGCATTACAGACAAAGTCTCGAAAAAGCCAAAGCGTTTTCCGAATCTTTACTCAAAAGTAAGGAACAATTTATGCTAACTTTAACCCATGATCTGAAATCGCCGCTTAGTTCAATTATCGGGTTTACCAACTTAATGGAGAAAGATGTTACTGTATCACCCCGACACCTAAAGTATCTCGAAAATATCAATAAGGCCTCTGAACATATCCGAAAATTGATCAATGATTTACTCGACCTTGCCAGACTTGAAACAGGTAAACTGACCATTGAACAGTTGCCAATCAATTTAAAAACATTGATTGATGACATTGTTGAAGGATTTCTACTACAAGCCAAAGCAAAAAATATTGATTTGCTACTTGAATCCAACATTTCACCCACGCAAATATATAGTAGTGATCCTGTGCGTATTACCCAAATATTAGGGAACCTGATTACCAATGCCCTTAAATTTACCGATGATGGAACAGTCACGATAAAGGTTTCTTCAAGTGTATCATCAGCAATGATTGACTGGGTGAAAATTGATGTGATTGATACAGGAATAGGCATTTCAGAAGAAAACATTCAATTTATCTTTGAGCAATTTGCCCGTATCACCACCAATAATAAACAGGTTGAAGGTACCGGTCTTGGTCTTACCATTACACAAAAGATCGTCCAGTTACTGCAAGGGACACTGAACCTTGAAAGTAAACCTGGTAAAGGTAGCCATTTTACCATTCATCTGCCACTTGAAAAATTAGAACAATTACCCGTATCTGTACAAAATTTAACGAATGGGAATTCGCCAATGGCGCTAATAGAGCTTGTCGGGAAAAAAGTTTGGGTAATTGATGACGATCAAACACTTCTGGAAATGACTTCAGCCATTTTAAAATCGGCTGGAATGGTAGTAAATTGCTTTAGCGATCCTAAAAAAGCACTTCAATCGTTTACAAAGGATGTTACTGAACTTTTAATTATGGACATACAAATGCCTGTAATGAATGGAGTTGAGTTACTAAAACAAATTCAGCAGAAAAATGGCGGACCGATCCAAGCTATTGCCATATCGGGCAATGATCCAGGTTCACAGGGCTATGCAGGATTTTCCGCCTTTATCCCAAAACCTTTTCTTCCCCAGACACTGATTGATGTTATTGCAGGTCAGCAGAATATACCCTCTGAAATTGATAAACCAAAAATTTCAATAAACGGTACCCAAAACAGTTATAGCCTTGAACAATTCGCGGCATTTGCATCAGGAGACCAAGAAAGCTTAAGGCAAATATTGGTCTCATTGATTCAATCAGGCAAGGAAAATACGACGCTATTCAGACAATACATTAAAGATGAAAATATAGAATCTCTCTCCGCTCTTTCACATAAAATGCTAACACTGTTCCGTCAAATGCAAGCGACTGAAATTGTGGAACTATTATCCAAACTTGAACAAAAAGATAAATATGCTATGAACAATCAACATTATTTTATGTGGGGAAAAGTGGCACTTGAAAAGATCGAAAAGTTACTTTATACCATTGAAACAGAAGAAAATATTCTGGTTGAATAGTTCATTAGAATTAATCTGATTCGTTTTTTTCAGGTATTTCAATCTGGTAAAGTTTAAGCTTATTGTATAAAGTTTTCCTGTCTATTTTAAGCATTCGGGCAGCTTTACTTTTGTTGTATCCCACAGTCTCTAACACACTACGAATAAGCTCGTTCTCATTCTTCTCATTGAATAATCGAAACTTATCTTCCTCTTTTTGCTGACTATAAATTTCTGAAGGAATTTCGTTCAATCCGATATGTTTACCTGATGCAAGCAATGTGGCACGTTTAACTACATTTTTCATTTCCCGTAGATTTCCTGGCCAGCTATAATTCATGAAAACTGATTCAACACCTGTATCAAAGCCCAATACCGACTTGTTCAAGTCGTTATTGGATTGATCAAGAAAATGATATGCAAAAAGAAGAATGTCATCCTGGCGATCACGTAAGCTGGGTACTTCAATCTGAAATTCATTGAGCCGATGGTACAAATCTTCACGAAAGCTTCCCTGCTCTTTTGCCAATTGCAGGTTTTCGTTGGTCGCAGCAATAATGCGTACATTTACAGGAATCTCTTTGTTACTCCCAACAGGTTTTATTAATCGCTCCTGTAAAGTACGGAGTAACTGAATTTGTGTATCATACGAAAGGTTTCCAATCTCATCTAAAAATAAAGTACCCCCATTGGCGGCTTCAAAATGGCCAATCTTATCAGAGATGGCTCCAGTGAATGAACCTTTGATATGACCAAAAAATTCACTTGCTACCAACTCCTTGGGAATTGCGCCACAATCAACTGCTACAAAGGGCTTTTGAGCACAATTACTTAATGCATGAATTGAACGGGCAACATTTTCCTTACCAGTGCCACTTTCTCCTGTGATCAATACAGACAAAGGGGTAGGAGCCACCAATGTGATCATTTCCTTTAAGTGTTTGGAAACTTTGCTAATCCCTTCCAGAAAATTGTTTTGAGTCAAGTCTCCATTAATATTTTTCACCTCAGGCTTTATTTTTCCTTCCTTTAGTGCTTCCAAAATCATATTTAATACTTCCTCTGGTTGAAATGGCTTAGGAATGTAATTAAAAGCCCCTTGCTTGATTGATTGTATAGCCGTTGAAATATTGGCATATCCCGTCATCATGATAATCTGTGTCTCCGGAGATTCATGTTTGATAATTCCTATCAAATCCATTCCACTTGCATCAGGGAGGCGTAGGTCCGTTAAAACAACTTCATAAAATATCTGACGTACAGTTCTTTTTACCTCTTCAGTTGAAAATAAAGTAGTGATATGATATTGATGCTTCTCAAGAAGTTTTTTCAACATCATGCAAAAAGTTACATCGTCATCAACAATCAGAATATTTGCCATCTTAATCGAGTTTGTTCCGATGTAAATGAAACGTTATTCATTAATTAATAGTATAAGGATTTTTCTTCAAAATTGTTTACAAAAAAAACCTCTGTCAAAAATATATTTTGACAGAGGTCGCATACACCAATCGCTTCTTCTATTCAATTGTTGAATAAAATATTAACGAAGTGTTGCATATAGTGATTATTAAGCGCCTAATTAGTAGGTCTTATTTGGAGTTTGGGTACCCTTTTTTGAAGGTTCCATACTTTTGTTTGCAGGATCATTACTCTTCATAGAAGGATCAGTACTTTTCATAGAAGGATCATTACTTTTCATAGAAGGATCGGTACTCTTCATGGAAGGATCCATTTCAGGCATATCACTCTTAACCTTACTGGCATTAGGCTCTTCAACTTTAATAAGATCGCCCTTTGCATCGTAGAAAAGGTTATATTTCAGTTCGCCCATAGAAACTTTTACCTTATATGAATTATCTTCACCAAGGTAAGCCTTGTCAATTTTAGAACCAGTATATGCAGTCGAAATTGATTTTGTAACTTCTGGTGGAAGTTCAGTTACTTTAATTTCCTTAAATTTATCGTCTTTATCTTGCACGAATGCATTTTGATTTTGTACTTTAATAGCTTTGACCACCTGAGGTGCTGCAAAGCTAAATGCCATTACGGCTGCACCTAAAATTATTGACTTTTTCATCTTTTATGTTTTAAATGAATAAAAAATATTTTCTGCCTTATTCCTATTCAAAACCATGCCACAAATTTGCACATTCATTTAAAACTACGGCAATTCACACCTTGTCAATAAATTACATCAACAAATGGATACAATAACAGGATTGATATATTAAAAAAAAGTGTAGAATCTACGTGATTATTGTGGAAATAATCCACACATAATTGGGGAAAGTACTTGCTTTTATTGAATGTACAAAAGATTACAACATTTAATGCTGTGCCTAAGCCTTTCAGAAACCTTATCATTCATATTTATCTTCTAATAAACGCCTTCATCACCTGGTTTATCACCTTCATCACCTTTTCTTTTCAAATCTTTTCATTCCGGAATATATTTGGTCCATCAATTAATATTTTAAAAATAGAAAGTCATGAAAACAATTATTTTGAGTGCATTTATCGTGTTGGTAGGTCTTTGTGCATTTGCGCAGGACAATAATTCAAAAAACTACCTATTTACATTGAAAGGGAAAAACAAAATTCATGAAATTGGTTTGTATGGCGGATTATCGGGAACTTATTCCGAAACGTTATCAAAACCATCAGGTTGGCTGGGTGCAAAAATAGGCTTTGTATTTAACCACAAATGGGCTTTCGGCTGGGCCGGGAACGCGCTTTCATTCGATCGTCGGCTCGATAAAAATGTAACAGATGGTACTTACCACCTTGAAGCTGGATATGCCGGAGTATTTGCTGAATATTTGCAACCCATTGGTAAGAATATGAAAATCAGTTTCTCAGTTCTCTCTGGAGCTGGTCTGGCCCTTTATAAATACGACAAGGAGTATGCTGAAACTCGTCCTTGGTTTCAGGAAATTATTGATCAGGAAACTTTTGCAGTATTCGAACCTGGAATCGAACTGATGACCAAAATCGGCTCTCATTGGTGGTTAGGACTTAATGGATCATATCGCAATACTTCACCAGTAAAACTGACCGGAACTGATGACATGCTTTTTAATAAATTCAATGGTGGAATCTCTATCCGATATGGCATCTTTTAAGTTCGTAAGATGAATACAATAACTTTTTGCCGTATATTTTCCCTAATGTATGGAATTATTATGGCTACACTGTTTAATATCCAGAGTTTTCAGGATAAAACCAAGTCAATACAACTTAATCAATCGAATTTAAAAGATAGGTATTCGCATTATGGGATTGAAAAACAGTTTTCTTCAAACAGCGCTAATTTTAAGCGCTGTTTGAACTGCTGATAAAAAGGTGTCCCAAATTAAATATTCGTTCAGATATTATGCTTATCTTTAAAAATTAAATTCAAGTCAAATGTTCTCAATTAGTATCAACCGATTATTTCCTTTTCCAAAATTGTTTAAAGTACTGGTTGTGATGTCTGTACTATTGCAATGTGTCATTATATCATACAATCATTTCTTCGGATATTACATTGTTGCTGGTTTTTCAGAGTTTATTAACCGTTTGGTCTATAGCAGCGTACTGACTACGATTGCTGCATTTATGATCGCTTACCCGGATTTATTTATCATTCGTTACCTTAATAAACCCTTTCCGTGGGGACGAAAAATCCTTGTCCGCATCAATATTCAACTGGCTATTACGATTTTGATTGCATTAATAATTTCAACAATTATAACATTATTAGCACATTGGATGGATGCTTATAAAGAAAATATCGAGAGTGTGCTGATAACAAATGCAATGATTTTTTCGGTTGTCAACTTAATATTGATGATCACCCTCGAAGCCTGGATATTTTATATGGATAGCCGTTATTCCAGAAACATGGCAGATAATCTCGAAAAAGAACTGGCTTTGATACGCTTCGAAGTACTGAAAAGCCAGATCAATCCTCATTTTTTATTCAACAGCCTTAATGTGCTTTCAGGATTGGTAAGCAAGGATGTAGTGAAAGCCCAATTATTTATTGATGAGTTTTCGATGGTTTATCGTTATGTACTCGAAACAATTGAAAAACAGGTGGTAAGTTTGGGCGATGAACTTGGTTTTATGCATTCTTATATGTTTTTGCAACAAATAAGATATGGTGAAAATTTGATTTTACAAGTCAATATTTCTTCGAAACAATTGAGAAAACTGATGCCTCCGCTTTCGTTGCAATTGGTTTTGGAAAATGCCATTAAGCACAATGAAATAAGTGAGGCGAAACCGTTAACGATTGCGATCTATTGTCAGGATGGTTACTTGTTAGTAAAAAATGTTCTCCAACCAAAGTTTTCCTCTGGAAAGTCAACGGGAATGGGACAGAAAAATCTGTTTAAAAGATATGAACTGCTTAACGACGAGCTTCCAACATTTACGGTAGAGAACAGTAATTATATTGCTAAATTACCATTAATTGACAATGATGAAGATGAACATTCTGATTATTGAAGATGAGCCCTTATCAGCCGAAAGACTGCAAAGCATGATCATGGAAATTGCACCTGATTTTAATATTTTAGCTAAAATAGGTTCTGTTAAAGAAGCAGTAAAATGGTTGTCAACCAATTCTGCGGACCTGATATTTCTTGATATTCAATTGTCCGATGGGTTGAGCTTTGGTATTTTTGATCAGGTGACCGTGCAAACGCCTGTTATTTTTACTACTGCCTATGATCAATATGCTATTAATGCTTTCCAGCTTAACAGCATTGCATATCTCCTCAAACCAATCCGAAAAAATGAACTCTTGGAAAGCCTTCATAAATACCAAACCATGAAATCGGCTTTTACCATCGACTTTGAACAATTGATGGCCAATTTACAAGGAAAAAAAACGAACTATAAAAAACGTTTCCTGATCCAGGCAGGGGAGAAGATCCGCAAAGTTGAAATCACCGACATTGCCTGGTTTTATGCCCTGGATAAAGCTGTTTATATCCGAACATCTCAAAATCAATCATTCCCGTCTGAAAATTCTCTGGATAGCCTGGAGCAACAGATCGATCCAAATCAATTCTTTCGCATCAACCGAAAATACCTTGTTAATATAGATTCAATTGCCAACATGGTCGCATGGTCGCGAGGTCGCATTAAACTGGAGCTAAAACCTAAAGCCGATGATGAATTCGATTCTGTTGTAAGCATCGACCGTGCTTCCGATTTCCGAAAATGGCTCAATAGTTAAAAAAATAAAGACGTGATGTTCGATTTGTCATGCCAAAATTGTTCCAGTATCTCAAAATAACTTATTTATAGCCTGTTACTGATAAATACTGTACCTTATAAGTTTAATTCACAATCCCTAATCATTTTATTTGTTTGCTGAACATATCCTGAATCGATTCGTTAGCCTCCTCTAAATCAAACTCGCTGGCATCATATTCCTCTTCATCATCAAGACCTAACCATTCTTTCATTTCATTATATTCTTCATGAGTAGGGTCAGCCAGGATTGTTTTCATGTTCTCATAACCCCACGGACCACCACAATCTTCAGGTGGACAATTACCCTTTCCATCCAGACAAACCGGACTTTTCATAGGTTCGGGTACCAATTTCTCGAGTACTATTTTGTGAACCCAATCATCGCCAAAATCGTAAATGTAAGTGAATGATTGTTTTTCTTTGGTGAAAACCTTGTTAAGCCTGGTCTTCATTGAATTCATTTCTGGTTGTTCCCAATCGTCCTTCGAAGGTACACTTATAACAGGATTGGAGCCATAGCCAGAAGGGCTGAATTGATATAGGTGGTAATTGCCCCAGCCAAAAACATCTTGTATCACTTCATGTAATTCATGAAAAGTTAACTTTTCAGAAACAATTACCCTCCGCCAAACAAGTGGCTTGCTCACATTCCGTAACTGAATTTTAAATTGATAAGCCATAATTCTCTTTAATTAGATCATTACTAATAGTCAATCCTTTCATTTTCAATCTTTAAACCTGTTTAGATTGAATTTGATTATGAACATCTAAAGTTAAGAAGTTATCTATAAAAATAATGGTTAAATACTATTTATTTTTAATGATTTTTTGAATCCTTTTTTGTTTCGTTATTTATGTGAGATTGCTTCGTTCCTCGCAATGACGGGTTTGCGGAGTGTAAAGCCTTGATGTAAGTGCCTGCAATCTCATCATTTAAACGTCATTGCGAGGAACGAAGCAATCTCACATAAACACTTATTTCACATAGAAATTATTCATACTATATGTCCTATTTATCTATGTGTTTACTTATTATCGAATCAGTCTTTTAACTTTTCATTTGGTTATTTGTTTATAATGCATTCATTAGCATCCTAAAATAGTGAAATATGTGTGGACGATTCGTACAAATCATAGATATTGAAACCCTGGTAAAACGCTTAGGAGTTAAGCATCCTGAACAGATTTCTGTACAATCCAATTTCAATGTGGCTCCCGGCGATTTTGCTTATGTGATTACCAATAATAAACCCAATGAACTGCAAGCCTTTCAATTTGCATTTACCCCATCGTGGGCCAAGAAGAAAATGTACTTAATCAATGCACGCGCAGAAGGAGATATGAATAAGGACAATGATCCCAACTATTCGGGTGAAATGGGTATACTGAAAAAGCCTTCTTTCAGAACTTCCATCAAGTCAAAGCGATGCCTCGTAATTGCAAGCGGATATTATGAAGGACCGGAAGTTGAGAAGCTTGATAAACCATATTATATCTCGAAAAAGAAGGATGAAGTATTTTGTTTTGCAGGAATATGGGATACATGGATTGATCCCGACACCGGCAAAGTGTCCAATACTTTTGGTATCATAACCGTAGCTCCCAACTCAATCTCTCAACAAATTGGACATCACCGTTCTCCACTGATTCTGGATAAGAAGGATGAGAATAAATGGCTAGATACAAGTTTACCCATTGAAGAGGTACTGGGACTTCTAAAACCCTATCCCGGTGAGGAATTCAAGGCTGAAGCGATATCAATCAGAGTCAAGAATCCAAGGAATAAAGGTCGTGATCTGATCATTCCAATCGACGCCAATGTACATTCTGAATATGACATTTCGGTCAAGCAATCCTTAAAACTACAGGGCATGGGACAGAATAAACGTAAAGACGAACCACCACCTCAGCAAGGTTCTTTATTTTAATCGGTGAATGCACCTTCCTATCTGCTTTCAAAATAAGCAATCGATCCCGGATTTCTCCGCTGTTCCTAAGGAATGGGTTAGTGTTTGTGCCCTATCAGAAGCTACTTTTCTGATACCTTTCTGATACCTTTCTGATACCTTTCTGTAATGTAGGGTTACAGAAAGGTATCAGAAAGGTATCAGAAAGGTATCAGAAAAGTAGCTTCTGGTGGCTAGTTATCCCTGGCAGTATTGCAACCGGTTATAAACAGATGCCGGTTCATTTATTTTGAATATAGAATAAAAATAAGATGGTACGACATCTGCTGGCTGAGGTAGGGGCTACTTTTGAATAAAAATAATGGATAGGGTTCATTTCTTTTTATAAATGGTATCCTAAGTGAATATAATGATTTCTAATTCAAAAGAATAATAATCATAAAATTGCAAAGATGGAGTTCACTTTTATTGCTGACACACATGGTCTGCATCATCGGATAAAACTGGATGCGGGAACTATTTTAATTCATGCAGGCGACATTACAGAATATGGGACAGAGGATGAAGTTGTTGAATTTCTGTTTTGGTTTTCGAAACAAGCGTTTAAATACAAAATATTTATAGCAGGCAATCATGATTTGTTTCTGGAAAATTGTTCATCGTCAAACAGAAATAGAATACTGCCTTCTAATGTTATCTATCTGCAAAACAGTGGAATAGAATTAGAAGGAATCAAAATATGGGGTTCACCGGTTACTCCCTATTTCCTGGGAATGGCTTTTAATGCCCGGCAAGGAACTGAAATTAAGAAGGTTTGGAATAAAATTCCAGACGACACCGAGGTTTTAATTACACATGGACCACCAAAAGGAATATTGGATATAGGGGTAGGAGATGAAGAATTGCTTAACCGGATCAATCAAATAGAACCAAGGGTGCATTGTTTCGGTCATGCTCATGGGCAAAATGGAATTTTAACGATCAACGGTACAACGTTTATCAATGCCTCAATAGTCAATAGTCTTGATCCAATGGGGAATGCAGAATACAGGATTGTCGGCAAACCAATCATTTATAATATATGATATGAACACATTTACAGCAATTGATTTTGAAACTGCACACGGTAAACGTTGGAGCATCTGCCAGGTTGGACTGGTGCGTGTTGAAAATGGTTTGATAACCAATGAACTGAGCATATTGGTTCAGCCTCCCAATAACTTCTACTGGGACTGGTTTATTGAAATTCATGGCATTACTCCTGAGATCACCCGCAATGAGCCCACTTTTGATAAGATATGGCACCTTGTTGAACCTTTTATCACTAACCAATCGGTAGTTGCACATAACGGAATGAGCTTCGATTTCCCTGTGCTGGCTCAAACATTACAGTATTATGGGTTACCAGTACCCGAGTATGAAAAACATTGCACTTACTGCCTATTTAGAAACAATCTTGCTTCTTTATGTATGAGATATAATATACAATTGAACCACCATGAAGCCCTAAGCGATGCAAGGGCCTGTGCTGAACTGTATTTGTTGAATTTAGCAAATACGAAATAACGATGAAGGAAAAGTGGAAAAAATTCAACTAATATTATCCGCATCAACCATTTTTGTAATGAAGTAAAAGTAACACATCGGAATTGGGGTGTGAAATAAAACATTTTTATTAAGAGTCTCCAAGTATGAAAAACAGTATATTTTACACTAATTTAAAAACAAATTTGCTTTATTATATAATAAATATAATATACATTTGGGGGATTATAATGAAGTGAGCGAGGTGGGGGAATGTGCGGAAAAGTATTTGAGAAATTTAAAAGCTTTAATCTATAAATCAAGATAATGAATGCAGAACTAGTTTACAATATTGAAGATATTTTTGGCCGATGCCTACAGGATTATGGAGTTGAAAAATACTTTATAGCACCTTATCAGAGAGGTTATAAGTGGTCATCAAAAGAGAATGGTCAGATTCCAATTCTATTTGATGATTTAAAAGAAGCCTTTATGCAACCTGAAAGAGACTACTATCTCCAATACATCACGATTAAACAAAATAAGGAAGATAATTACTTAGAAGTAATTGATGGTCAGCAACGATTAACAACTCTATCAATTTTATTGGAAATTTTACAAGTTTTAAATTATGAATGTGTAAATTTCTCTGTAGATAAGTTAAGCTATGCAATAAGAGGTGATTTATTTAAAGAAAGAATAAAAAATAAGAATCAAGAGTATTGGGAAAAATTAAATTTGGATAATATTGATAAGCAGGATGTCTATTATTTATTATCAGCTGGAAAATATTTTTTTGATAATCTTAATAAAGATAATCACGATATTGATTTGAAGAAATTCTATGATTTCATTTGTAGTCATGTTCAACTAATCGTAAACGCAGTAGAGCCTCATATTGATAGTGAAAAGGTTTTTCGTAATTTAAATAGTAATAAAATGCCCCTCACTGATTCCGAATTGATAAAAGGGTTATTACTTACAAAATCTGCAAGGGAAAAAGGCGATAAATATCAAAAGCGGCATTTCAAAGAAATATTGGAAATGCGTGCTGCAATGGGTAGGAAGTGGGATGAAATTACAAATTGGGTTAATAAACCTGATATAAAAAATTTCTTTTTTGGAGAAATTACTGAACTGGAATTTGTTAAACATATCGAGTCTTCTTTAAAATTAGGGATTTCCGAAAACGAAGCAATCCTTTTATTGCTTTTATCATTGACTGTCAAAAAAGATAAAGACATAAAGAATAGCCAATACTTACTTTTCAATTACTTTCACAAAGAAGCAAAGAAACAAGGAACGAATGCAGAATATTTTTTAGAGAAAATTAATGTAATATATTCTGTATTAAATGATTGGTTTAATGATGATGAAATATATAATTTGTTGGGCTATTTGTTTTATACTGAACAAATCAATTTGAAATTACTAAGTGCAGAAATTGAAACCACAACAGTAGATTTTAAGACAAAACTTCTATATAATATATTAAATGATATTAACCAGATTGAAAAGTTAGAAGGGAAATTAAATTATGAAAAGAACAAAGATCTTGTTAGAAAATTTCTATTGATGATTAATTTATTTCAAACAAATGGAAAAGAGGTTAGTATTTGCGAATATAGATTTCCATTTATTGAACTTTCCAAGGTTTATACGGAAAGTATAGAACATATTTATTCTCAAAATCCTTGTCAGATGACGAAAGTCAATGACGAGATGAGTCTTTTTCAATACAATAAGGATGGAAAATATGATGACAATGATATCGCTATATATAATGAAATATTTGATGAGTTTGAAATGGAAAAGAAGCAATATGAATCAAGCTTACATACAATTGGAAATTTAGCATTGGTTACTACATCTATCAATTCCTCGTTTAGTAATAATACATTTTCCAATAAAAGGATTATTTTGAGAGAGAAAATAATTAACCAAGGCAAATTTGTTCCTCCACATACTTATAATGTTTTCAATAAAATATATTCAAGTGAAGGCGAATTAAATATTTGGTCCCTTAGAGACATAAAAGAACACAAGGAAAATATAATTAATAAATTAAGTTTCAATGCAAAGCGGTAAATATACATTAAGAGAACTTTTTACGAACAGGAGTTTGGAGCAAATTATTATTCCTGAAATTCAGCGGGATTACGTGTGGAGTAACGAACAAGTTGAAGATTTAATCAGTTCTTTATTAGAAGATTTTGAAAAAAATCAAACAGCAATATTTAATGCTAAGTCTGATGATCATAGAATAACCGAATTATTTAAAGAGTTTTATAAGAAGCAGAAATATTCAACCAACATTGGATTCATATACGCATATAATGATGAAGAATATGCTGATAAATATTTTCTCATTGATGGACAGCAACGTTTGACTACAATGTATTTAATTTTGCTTGCTTTAACTGAAGGAGATTATGAAAACAAAAATGAATTTGAAAATGGTTATTTTCCTAAGCATAATGATAATAATAAGGGAAAATTAAAACTTGATTATAAAGTACGTGAATCTGCTCATGACTTCTTTCAGAGATTTGTCATGTACATACTTGATTCAAAAGATATAAAAGAGATTACGAATCAATATTGGTATCATAATGAATATAAAAGCGACATAACAATTGGGTCAATACTTAATAATTTTGAAACAATTAGATTAAAACTGTGCAAGGTTAATAAGAAAGATTTTTTTGCATATATACAAAACTATGTAAATTTCTGGTATTTCGACACAAGTATTAGTGAACAGGGGGAAGAATTATATATTTACATGAATGCTAGAGGTGAACAAACACAACCTAATGAAAACATTAAAGCTAAACTTTTAGGCTCTTTAACTGAAGATGAAGTTGCGCGTTTTGTATCAAGCCGTGATGATTATAATGAAATTACCAACCTTTCTGATCTAAAAAATTTTTGGGGTAAAAAATGGGAAGGATGGCAAGATTTCTTTTTTCAACATAGTGGTGAGACACGTAATGCAGACATAGGATTTAATGAGTTTTTGAAATGTCTTGATGGATTTAATTATTTCAAAAATAATTCATTATCTATTAATTTAGATATGATAGAAATATATTATACTGCCATATTTCGAATAACTGAACATTGCCCAAGTTTTGATTGGGCAATAAAATGTAAAAATGAATTAATTAAAATCATCTACAAAGGATTTGTTAGAAACGAAAAAGAAACGGACTGGTTTGTTGCTGGCGACGAGAAAAAGGGAGTGGATAACAGTCGTATGGTATTTGTTTGGTCAATTTTAGAATACCTAAAAGGTCCAGATATAAATATTGCTCTAACTCAGAAAGAAATAAGAGCACTTCGTTTATTTTGGTTAAGATATAATAATTACGATAGATCAATAGCCAAGCTACTTAATAAAATTGAAAGTTTAAAAAAGGTGGATGGTCTTTTTGGAATAAATGAGGATTTTTCTGAAGATGAGAAATTAAAACATATATATTACATAAATAATTTAGGTTTGAATGAAATGGATGATTTTCATGAGAACGAAATGATTATTTGGAAAATTGAAGAACATCCTCTTAATATTGATGGTCGTGATTTCAAAGCTATTAATATTTCACATTTAATTGATTTTAATAAAAATCCAACTACAAAAGAATTGGAAAAGGTAAATACAAAATTTATTGAACTCTTTCCTGTTGATACTAAAATACCTTGTAATGAATTAAAAACACTGCTACTTTACTATTCAAGCGATAATGAAGTTTATTGGAATAAAGTTTCTCCTTACTATTATGAAAATTATGATTGTAGTGATTGGAGACGGACAATAAGAAAATCCGAATTCAAAGAATTTTTTATACAATACTTCAATGAAAAGAATATTGAAAAACAGATAAAGGAATGTCAAATAATGTTTTTTAGTAATAAAACTGTTGATGAAATAAGAAAATTTGATTCCAAAAGAAGTCAGATAATTATTTATACTAATTTGATCGTAAATATTTGGGATAAGGGGAATGTTGCATTTTATGGTAATATAGAACCAGGCACTACCAGAATTTTCGAAAAAGAACTTAGAATATATCAATCAAGTAGATATTATGATAATTCAACTGAGCTCTGGGGTGAAATAGTAAAACTTGTTGAAAATAACTCAACAGTGGAATATATACTTCAAGATTTAATTGATAGGTATTCAGAGTATCAAGAAGAGTATTAATTATTATCTTTATTGTATGCACATAAGTAATTACAACGATATATTTACAACTATTTAAACCTGACCGATTGAAAGGACTCAACTAACATTCTTAATCCTTCTAAACTTACTACCCAGTCTCATCTGGGTAGTATTATTTTTAAGTTCAAGTATTCAGAGATGATTCATACCAATTGAATAAATAAGAATATCTCCATCAAACTAATTCCTCCTCCGCCATCCCTTGTCCTATTCCCCACCTATTTTTGCTTTAAATAATCAAAAATCATTCAATATGGAACGTCGCGATTTAATTAAAGGGTTGGGAGTATTGGGAGCAATGGCTTTGGTACCTGGTATTTTAGCTATTGGAAATCATTCTAAAAAAAAGCTACATTTTGTGGGGTTGGGGCAGGGAGGAACAAATGCGATGGTGTATATCCATGAAAAAGGGATAGCGGCAAAATATTCCTGCATCTCAGGTCCTTATGTGGCGCATCTGAAACCTGGAATGGAGCATCTGTTTTTTGAAACTCCACGGGATTATAGGATAGGCGGGATTCATTATAAAAAACCAATGGACATCACTTCAGAGATGGAGGCAATTTTCAATGAAGACCATCGGTATATTATTTTAACCGGATTGGGAGCTTCGGTAGGAACAGGTTTAATCAGCAGTGTGCTGGATTTCCTGAACACTGAAAAGAAAAATTACCATGTAATATGTAGTCTGCCATCCTTTAATCTCGGACGTTCGAAACGAACTTATGCAGAAGAAAAGAAAGCGGAAATTAAAGGGATAAATAATGTGTTGTTATTCGACCAGCAGATTGTCGCTTATGGTACACTGAACGATCCACCTGATCCTAAAAATAGGATATATATAGTGGGGCAGAAATTAGTTGTTGGTCCCGGATATTTATCTATCCATCAGATTTTTGACAAGGGAAATGAAACGTTTTACAACTACTTTAAATCAATAAAGAGTTAAACCTGATTTGAAAAATGGGTTGAATCAGGATACAATCATTATAGCAACTTTAAAAGGGGACGATGTCAATATTGTCAATATTGACATCGTCCCATTTTAATATTATAGCATTATGAATAATATCATTTTTCAGTACCCTTATAATTCTCAAGTGGTTCTGCTACATTGTTAACGATTGGTTACATTAAACAATAGTTTTTGATATATAACTTCCAATCTACATTGAATGGAATTTTCAAATAATACCCTTCGGGAGTAATCAATATTTTAGTTGGATAACCAGTTACTTCAAATGCATCATTGAGTGGTTTATCTATCTCACTTACAGGAAATGTATATTTATTATCGTTCATAAATGAAACTAGATTCTGCGAGAAAAAGGAGAATGAATAAATAGATAATTTTGATTTACTGTCCTGACTGTTTTTGATGAATAATGACTGTAATCCAGGAAGTTCTTTAACGCAAGGGCTGCACCAGGTACCCCATACATCAATATAAATCCACCTACCTGGTTTCTCCGTTAAGTCAAGAACTCCTTCAGGAAATACAACTTTCACATTAGGAGCCTTGGTACTGTTTAAGTTAATATATTGATGCCAGTAATCATTAAAAGGTTTTTCAAGTGACAGATTATGGTAATAGTTTTGTATGGCTTCCAAATTATTGTCAGAGGGTTCGCCAAAAGCTATTTCTGTAAGCAGTATCAATGCTTTTTGAGTATTCTTTTCCGCTTTTAAATAATTTAAATAGTCCATTTTAAATCCAATCTGCCCAGTATTTCCTGCAAGCAGTGAAGCCTCATAGGAATAGGCATGTTTTACTTCAACATCATTTTTATCAGGACTATAATTGGATGCTTTCATCAGATATTCTTCCTTATTATCGAATTTAGAATAAAGATAGAAATAGCTGTATGCCAACAAATATCTATTCCATGCTCTTTCCAACGCCTTCCTTCCACTCACGGATTGCACTAGGTATGGATAGGTTTCAAGGTTACTGATAACTTTAAGAAGCAACTTCTTTTTTGTGTTTTTGTCACCCATCATCTTGGAATCCATTTCATTCAATACCAATAAACAATATCTTTCTGTATGTGATTGATAATTCGAACTGTCAGTCAAACACTTCTCCAATTCATTCACAATACCCATAAGTTTCTCTGAATCTGAGGTATTGATTACTTTATTCCATAAGTAAATGGGCCTGATAATCTCATTTAATGTTAGGTTATTTCTCAGGTAAAGTTGTTCAATAAACACGGAGGAATTGTGGACTGCATCTTTATTTTGGAATTGTTGAGCAAGCGTATTGTGAATATTCTCAATTAAGAATGGTGGATACAATTTATAGAGTTCCAGTGAATTTTCTATAGCCTTCTCTGTTTCTCCTTTATACCATAAATCATTCAATGAATTGGTCAATGGAAATGCTTTTTCCGGTATTTGAGCATTTACAATAGTGGAGAGCAATACACTAAGCATCAAAATCAACAATTGTTTGTACATGGTTTTTAGTTTTAATTTGGTTGGTGCTAATTAATATTTATCAACAAATGTATAAAACTGTATTGACTATTCTCTTATATTATGCATATTTATTTTTAATTTTCAATCTTACTGTCATTTCCCCATTGTGGCTATTTAAAAAATAGCTTTTCTTTTCGCAATGGCGTTTCGATGATGAGATCGGGTCTGCTGAAAAACTCAGTATCGACTTTTTAGGTGCTTATGGTTAGAATTGGATATTGCTCATTCCCATTGACTTGTTAATACTGCCATTGGAAGTGAGTAAAATTCAATTCACCCAAAGATGTTGGTTGCAGGTTGCACCCCTGTAAGAGGCTGAATGTGAACATTTAATATTGAAAATGGGTGCAACCGCAGAGGTGACCCCGAGTACTAGGGGTCACCTCTGTGGTTGCACCCAAAAACGATTCAAGTGACTGCTGTTTAAAATGTTACAAGGGTGCAACCTGCAACCGACATGTTGATAGTTGTTTAATTTTTGAATGAGCCTATTATTTATAAAAACCTTCGATGTTATAGGTTACCATTCATAAGTCGCAGGGTCCTTTTAGGTCTCATGCGACAATGACAATAGTTGTCGTTTTGACATTTTGTCGTTTTGACGGTAATATTAGGAGTGTTAGTGCCTTTGCCCGGGATTCAAATTTAGTTTAAAAAACAATTGCCTGATATACAATTAAATAAAACTCACGTAACTAAACTCACTGCCTATTCTTACCTGGGCAGTTCCGTTATTAAAGCTCCACGCATCATCGTAGGTAAAGGGAATTTGTAGATTGCCCTGAGCATTGACATATCCCCATTTCTGGCCTTGTTTAGTGGCAAATAAGCCATTGTTGAAGGGTTTCATGCCCTCGTATATCAAAGAAACGATTACTTCACCATTTCGATTCACTGCACCCTGTTTATTTCCGGTTCTGACAATGGCCAGTCCTTCGTTGAATTCCCATGCCCAGTCGTATTCCAAGGGTACGATGACTTTCCCTTTAGTATCTAAAAATCCCCATTTGGAGTGTTGGCAGACTTTTACAAGGCCTTCCCTGAAGAAATCACTTGTATCATAAATGGGTGGAATTATTTCTTCACCCAAAAGGTTGATAAAACCCCATTTGCTGTTTTTCTTGACTTTGGCTAAACCAATTGAATCATACAAGCAAGCGCTTTCATAAATAATAGGGACAACGACTTTACCGGATTGATCAATAAAGCCAAATCGCTCAGCTTTTGATACAATCAACATAACTTTCGCGAGGCCATTGTCTGCATATTGACCCACTTCATCATAAGTAACTTTCATTGGTTTGGATTTTTCAATGTTTAGATTCGCCAATTGGATTGATTTTAGAATTTAACTGTTAATAAATTAAACACATAGACACATAGAAAACATAGTTTATTTTTCCTATGTGGACTATGTATCTATGTGTTTATTTTGTTTGTAAAGGTCAACGATGGGACAGACAGCAGGTGACGTTTGAATAAACAATATTTGACCTAATTAAATTTACCTAACGACGTATTCTGTCGTAGTAAACAGTTACCTTTGATTTAAAAATAAAAAGGGTTATGACAAAACGGGAATCTGTTTTACGGTACATCCATATTATGAACAAGCTCAGGAGGGGATCAGCAACCTTTGAGCAGATTGATGCCTATCTGGCTATGCAATCGGAGTTGCAGGGCGGCAATTTAAGAATGTCGTTACGCCAGTTTCAGAGGGATATAAAGGACATCGAATCCATTTTTGAGGTTGATATAAGTTATGATTTTAAACTCAAAGTTTATGCCATCAATCAGGATGAAACTTCAGAAGTCAGTCAGCGAAGAATGGAAGCGCTGGATGTATTTAACGCTTTGAAAATTGGTGAATCGAGTTCCATGTCTATCCATTTTGAAAAACGGAAGCCCCAGGGTACTGAAAATTTCCATGGTTTACTGCATGCTATCAATAATCAGTTGCAGATTTCATTTACTTACCAGAAGTTCTGGGATGATTATCTTTCCCATCGGACCGTGGAGCCTTATGCCTTGAAAGAGTTCAGGAACCGCTGGTACTTACTGGCCTTGGACTTGAATGATCTGAAGGTGAAGAGCTTTGCATTTGACCGTTTGACAGAACTTGAAATCAGTAAAAAGAAGTTTTATTCCTCAGAAACCTTTGATGTCAATGAATATTACAGATCTTGTTTTGGAATCATTAGTCCAACTGACCATGATCTCGAGGAAGTTATACTGAGTTTTGACGCCATCCAGGGAAAATACATCAAGTCGTTGCCTTTACATGAGACGCAGGAAATATTGATAGATAATGAACATGAAGTTCGCATTAAACTTAATATATACCTGACCCTTGATTTTATCATGGAGATCCTCTCGCATGGCGACAATGTGAAAGTTATCAAACCTAAAAGTTTAATTGCAGAATTGAAAAAATCATACCAAAATGCCTTAGCCCAATATTAATATGGAAACTTATGAAGATATTGTGTTGTTATTAAATGAGTTGCTCAATGCAGAAGTATTGGACAATGAATTATTGGAGCGTTCAGTCAATCAATTTAATAAGCTTTGTAAATCTAAATCTGTCAGTGATGATAACTTGCTGGATAGTTTGAACCAAATTTATCAACCAGGGATCGTATGGATGGATTTTGAACTGTACACCGAGGAAAAGAAGGAGAAGGCTCAGTTGAAGAAATTGGAAAAAGTAAAACAACAGGATTTCGAATATGCAGCCAATATGAGGGACGTGGAAAAGGATTGCCAGACTTACCTAAAGTTTAAAAAGCACCATGGCTTCAAAAAATCTACGTTTGTCATCATTGAAGGGTTTTTAATTTATGCCTATTTTGGAACTGCAAAAAATGATCATTTGATCAAAGGATTCCTAACCCGAAAATATGGATATAAGAATCTCAAAATTGAATATTTGGCACAAGGTTTAAAGTGATGATCTTTAAAAAGCTAGCCTTGATATAAGTTCAGGACAACCGCCTTTTTTGAAAGACAAATGTACCGAGTATGATTGAAATAGTATGTGAATTAATTCTGAATTGGACTCAATATCATTTCATCATCTCATTCTTTAATAACTATTTATGTCTTTTTATAATTCCATCAAACTACATTTTTACTCAACAACCATTGATTTCAATAAGCTTGTTATTTCTTTTAGCTAATACTTTCACCCCGGCATTGGATCTGATGACTGCTGTGCATTGATTATCGCAGTGTTCTACAGATATTCCCCAGATAATTTTTATTTGATTTATGCTTAGGATATACATGTTTTGTATATCTTTATGATATACGAGCAATGCACGAGCAATAGAATAACAACAGATGCAACATTAGGAGAATCTGGCTAACTATTTTTACAAGGTCAACAATGCACATTGAACAGATAAGTTGTTTAAAAATTAACTAAAACAAAAATCAGACGCCTTAAGGTTTCCGTATTTGTTGTTTTTAGCCTCTGATTGACAGACCTCTATTCGTCTTCTCTCTCCTCCATCAACATTCCAATCACTGAACCATTGTGCAGGAGCAGGGGATTGTCCTAAATAGTTTTCTTCTTTTGTTTTAACTTGATTGATTTGTAGTCTTCCCGGCCTTTGATCATTATTACTTTCAACGAGCTGCTGGTGTTCATTGGTTAAGTATGCAGATTTATGAATAAGTATAGCTTTTGGACTAATCCTGGTTCTTTTAATTTTAGCGGAGGTCATTGTTTTTGGTTTAATTGTAACTGAATTATTACCATGCAAAGATGATAGACTTAAGACCTTTAAAAGTTACATAATTCGAAAGAGAAGTTGCATAATTCACAGGTCAGGATCACAGAATGAACCAGATTTAAATGATTACCTAACAAGAATACTAATTTAATAAAAAAAAAGGAACACTAACTAATAATAATAAAAGGGGAACATTGATGCTACAGATAAAAACTGTTCTCAATTACTCAGGTTAAATGTTATGTTTTTTTGTTATTTTTTTAATCAGTTTTTATCTGGTGCATCAGTGTCATCAGTGTTCCCCTTTTTTAAATATTATTCATCAGTGTTCTTATTCCTCTTTCTCCGACATCAGCACCGCATTCACTGATCCATGCAGCAATAACAGTCTTTTGGCTTTTGCTTCATCGTAACCCAGTTCGGCCATTATCATATAAGTACCGCGGTTAATGAGTTTTTGGTTGGTAAGCTGCATGTTCACCATTTTATTGTCTTTAACCCTGCCCAGTTTGATCATGAGCGAGGTGGTGATCATGTTCAGGATCAACTTTTGTGAGGTACCCGATTTCATACGAGTGCTTCCCGTTACAAATTCAGGACCCACAATGGCTTCAATAGCAATAGTAACACTTTGCGCAAGTAGGCTATCCTTGTTATTTACAATGCAGGCGGTTAGTAGGCCTTCAGTGCCTGCTTTTTTAACGGCACCAATTACATAAGGAGTTCTGCCTGAGGCTGCTATTCCAACAATCGTATCAAGGGGGGTAGGCAGGTATTTTAAGAGATCTTTCCAGCCTTGCAATGCATCGTCTTCGGCCATCTCAACAGCCTCGCGGATGGCATTGTCACCACCTGCAATCAGGGCAATGACCAGATCGTGGCTAACCCCAAAGGTGGGGGGTATTTCAGATGCATCCAGTATGCCAAGTCGTCCACTGGTTCCAGAGCCTATATAGAATAACCGTCCCCCTTTTTTCATACGCAGATAAACCTGTTCAACGAGATTCTCAATTTGTGGGAGGACTTCAAAAACAGCGGGTACTATTTTCTTATCCTCTTCATGAATGCATAATAAAATTTCCTTTACCGATTTCTTCTCCAGATCGTTGTACAAAGAATCAGACTCAGTAGTACTTTCGGTGATCATCCTATTGGGTTTTAAATAGTTGAATAGTATTTCGCCAACCCATCAATTGGATCTTTAACAAGAGTTGTTTTGTCAAACCCGAAATAGTTGGCTGTATTGTTCAATATATTGCTAAAATACCAGGCTACAGAACCTATAAAACCAATGGGGTAGGAGGAATATTTTGGTAGCTTGGCGACATTGCGTTCAAAGAAATCCATAAAATTCTGCTGCACAAATGCCTGGCACCACGCTGAGTTTTCATGTTCAGATAGAAAAGGTACAAATTGTGCCAGATATTGATTGGGCTGATCAGACCGGTAAACGCGGTTCAATACATCCTCCCTGGTAAGATTATATTGGGCGGAGAATTCATCGCGTAATTGCTTGGGCATTTCTTCCTTGAAATAATCTCCCAGCAGTTTTCGTCCCATCACTGCACCGCTTCCTTCATCACCCAAAATAAATCCAAGGGGTGAAATGCCCTGGGTAATTTTCTCGCCATCATATAGGCAGGCATTCGACCCCGTACCAAGAATACAGGCAAGTCCAGCCTGGTCGCCAAAAAGTGCACGTGCTGCGCCAAGAACATCACTGTGGGTCTCAATGGTGGCATGAATATATATACGGTTTAAAGCTCTTCGGACAATGTCTCCTTTTTCAGCATTCACGATTCCTGCTCCATAGAAGTAGATTTGGTCAATTTCAGTTCCCGATTCAGGAAGAAGAAACGTATTCAGTTCCTGAAAGATATCCTCCTCTGAACGAAAGAATGGATTGATTCCCAAAGTTTTAATAGCTGTAGATTCACCCTTGGGGCCAATCCGTTTCCAGTCTGTTTTGGTTGAACCACTGTCTGCAATTAATTTCATGAATGATAGGATTATTGAACAGCTGTAAAGGTAAGGATTTAGTTGATAACAGAAATGTAAAGGGAATTTGTTATATTTGAACTTCATAAAAATAAAATTGATTTATCTTAATAAGAAATTACTAAATTACATACCAATGGATAATCAAGATATACGTTGGGAACAACGATTTCAAAATTTCACAAAAGCAATGCAGTACTTGGAGAATGCTTTGAAAATACAGAATCCTGATATTGTACAAAAGGCTGGAATTATTTAGTTCTTTGAAATGAGTTTTGAACTTGCCTGGAATATGGTAAAAGATTATTTACAAGAACAAGGATTTATAGATATTAAATCACCAAGAGGAGCGTTAAAAAGAGCTTTTGAAATGGGGATCATCGAAAATGGACATCATTGGATGGATTTGCTGTTGGATAGGAACATAACGGCACATACCCTACGACGAACAAAAGGCAACAGATATGACATTGTTGATACGAAACAAATACTGTCCATTATTGAAAGAATTACTCAAAACGTTTAAACAAAAGCTGGATGAAAAATAGATTTGGACTTTTAGAAAGCGACATAGAAATCATTTTACATACTTTGACCAAGTTCTCCAAAGTAGAACACGCCTATATATTTGGCAGTCGTGCAAAGGGAAATTTTAAAAATGGAAGTGATGTTGACATTGCCTTAAAAGGTTCTCAATTGGATTTTAACACTTTAAGTGAGATCAGTTATTTGCTCAATGAAGAAACCTCCATGCCTTATAAATTTGATGTTCTCATTTACAAAAGTATAAATGAACCTGCTTTGAAGGAGCATATTGATAGGATTGGTATTGAGTTTTATAGCTTGCAGAAAGAGTTTCGCTAGCATTTAAATAGTCTTAGATTTTCCAATATATTATCATGAATTCGTTTTAAACAAACAATAACTCGCAGAATAAATGCTCTCAGCTATGAGAGTGGGGTTCTGCGGTTTTAAATTGCAGAAAAATATCCTTTTATAAAGTTGTTGAATTTCAAATATTTAACAAGTAGAAGTGGTAATGGAAGATAAAAAAAGAAAGAAAATCACCTCGCAATCATCACCATCATTCTCTACACATCCTAAATCTGCCTTTTAGAACATCAATTAGGGTAGGATAAAAGTTATCGGTCGTTTTTCCAAAAATAAAATATACAGTACTCACATAATATATTCAATTTAAATAACTACCTTGGTAAGCTTCTAGCCGACTTTAAAATATGGGGTTGTTTGGCATGTAGAGAATAGAATAATTAGTGTTTAATAACAATTAAAAATGAATAGATTTTGGGTTACTCTTTTACTAACTGGCTTTTGCGTCAGCAGTGCTTTTTCTCAAACGATCAATGTTGATGCATCAAATATTATAAAATCTTTTGATTCGAATCCTGTAGGTATCAATTTAGATTACCTGATGGACGATGACAGTTATTTAAAACCATCCACTTCATTGTCGCAATCAATATTAAATATGAAGATTGGTATGCTCAGATATCCGGGAGGCGAAAAGTCTGATAATTACCAGTGGTCAGTTTTTTCCTTACACGAATGCAACCTTAGTAACCCGTCAATGACCCACAGAGCCCAATCTTATTTATCTTCTAATTAGCCTGATCACGAGTATCCATTCAATGAAATAATTGATAAGGTTTTTGATTTTTCAGACATACGTAAAATTTTCGTAAAATTATTCAAAATGGCAAAGTTATTTGAGATTTGCATAGAGCATTTAAAAAGAACTTTTTATCTTATTCCTGTAAGATAAGCAGTTAGACTTAAAATCATTGAAAGTCTGAAATTTAAAAAAAATATTCATTGAGATGAATAACTCACCTTACGCAGGAACACAGAAAAAGGAAAATGGAGGAGGAAAAAGAGAAGTCATCTTATTTTATGAAAACTAATGATATTTATAATAATTTCCACAATTCAATCCTATTTTCGCATTCAATTTTCGGTAAATTAAGGCGTGGGTTTATTACTTCCCGCAATTCTGTAAGTTTTTCAATAGCAAAATTTGGTGTAATTATCAATGTCTCTACCATTCTATCAAATATCCACAGATGGCCATAAACGGTAAGTGATTTTTTTATGGCAAACTTACGGAGATTATTGTCTGATGTCAAAAGATCACCGTATACTTTTCTTGCACACACAATCGATGAACAATCTTGTATGAACAATTGTCTTTTTTCTGCCTGAAGTAATGAAATATCAATTAATTCGGTATCATTCAATTGAATTACAATCAATGTTCCATTGTTAATGTACATTTGTAATTCTTGTACTTGCCAACTATGCAACTCATTCAAAATTAAATCTGTTGTATAGAATTTAAATTGTAAGGAAAAAAAGTGAGGCAACAATTGTAGCTTTACTAAATCAATAAGAACATTGGCATCATTTACAACGATAATCATATCTGTTCGAATTCGTCCCGAAAACTTGCTAATTTTTGATTGGCAAGATTAGCCGCCTTGCTCATTGAAATTAGCTCCTCTGAAGTTGCTCTATACAATAGTTGTTTGAACCGGGTAGAATGTTCTCTTCCAATGTATTCTCCAAACCCAATTTCTTTTTTTCTGTTATCCTCTTTATTAAGCCAAAATCTAAATCTGAGAAACCTGTCTTCCGATATAACACCTAAATCCTTAGCACGAGCCATCACAGCCTGCATGGAAATACCGTAAGTTTCTTTAATGGCTATTAATTCAGGAATACTAATGTCTCTTCGGGATAATCCTAGTTCCTGAATAAAAGTATCTTTTGGCATCAGCATAGCGCCTGCAAAACGTTGGCATAGTTTTTCTTTTTCCTTATGCTCAACATTTTCATTAAACACCAGTAACAAATGAGCCAATTCATGTAAAGCGGTAAGACGTTTTCTTTCAACCGGAAGATTTTTATTAATTACAATAACAGGAATGTTATTGTTAGCCCAACCGGAAAGGCCATCGAAATTATCATTATCTTCAATTTCAATCACTTTAATTTCTTTATCTTCCAAAAGCTCAACAACATTTGGCAATGAATTAAAGCCCAGTTTCCAATCATTCAACAGCGTGTTTACAGCTTGCTCAACATCATCTCCATTTGAAATTTGTATGTTTTGTAAAGGATTAATAAACAGAATCATAAGATTAAGGAACTGCTCTAATTCAATATAGTTTGATATTGAATCAGTTACTTTCTCTTTAATAGAATTAGTCTCTTTAACCAATAATTTACTTTTCTTTCTAAACTCTATGTTCTCTATACTTACTTCATACGGTCTGAAAAAATAATCAATTTTCACATTTAATGCATTTGCCAAAGCTATAAGCACTTTACTATCAGGCATCATTAAGCCCATTTCATACTTTTTTATGGCATTATGGCTCACAATACCCACCATTATAGTTGACAACTCACGCAAAGAGAAACCGGCTAAGGTTCTTGCTGATTTAATTCTTTTTGCAATAATGTCTTTCATTTTTATTTGATTTGTGGTTTACAAAACTACAATATATTTTTTAAATGTAAACCAAAACCAGCAACTATTGTTGGATTTTTTATAGAAAATAATTTAAAAGCCAGAGCATTTCCAAATGGACAAGACTCTGTGTACATTTTTTTTATTTCGGGTAATAATGTTGTAAAGCTGGTTAGGTGAGAAGGTGACCTGGAGTCACCTGCTCACTACCTACTATTGCAAAGTGAATTGTATATTCAATTATTACCACTATTCCTGATTTGAAATACCCCAATTTTAATACATTTTTCATTGGGTATTTTTAATAGGATGGATGAAAATTATCCTTTATTACGAAGCTTATTGCTTTTCGTTCAACAATTTATCAAGCTTTTGTTTTGTCTCTGGAATAATCTTTAACGACAAAGTTTTTTTGAAACTCTCTATGGCTTTTAACTGATCACCTTTTGCCAGGTAAAAATCTCCCAATCCATCATAACAATTAGCCGTTTCTGGATAGTTTGTAATATTTAATTTAAACAGTGCTTCTGCCTTACTGAATTGTTTTTGTTTCAGCATCTGGTAGGCAAGATTAATTACCGGGTAACGTCCTTTACCGGTATTTTCATTTCCTCCATTGCTGTTTGGAATATGAATCCAAACTTTACGCTGTTCACCTAATATTTTTGATGGTGAACTTTTTTAAAATCCAATGGTAAAAGGGTTGTTTTCCTGTGCCTGAATACAAAAGGAAATAAGTAACAAAGCGAAAGAATATAAAAATGCTCTCATAGAATTTTTGAAGATTGATTTAATATTTCACGTTACAAAAGAACACTGCTAATATATAAAAGAAAAAGGAACACAGATTTGATTGATCCAAAGGACTCGGGAATGGTTTATAAATTTCGTGTAATTCGTATCAATTCGTGTAATTTTAATTAGAAATACAAACGGTACATCAAGTTGGGAAACAACTCAAATTGTGTGACATAACCTATTTTCCCGGGAAGTTTTTCATCATAGAACTCTGATAATTTTGCCTTTGCATTGGTCATATTGTCCAAATTTATAAAAAGTTCATGAGTTACCTTTTGGTTGTTCCACTTATAGCTTCCGGATAAGGTGACTTTATAAATATCCGCAAACTTTTGATCATACGCTTTGCTGTAATCCCAATATTTATTGTGTGCAGGATCAACAGCTAAATTTCCCTGTGCATCTCTTAATAAAGGAATGTATCTTTGCCCGCCTCCAAAAAACACTTTGGCATTTAAGTTGAACGTTTGGTTATTCTTTTTCCCAAGTTGATCGAATTCTTTACCAATTAGAATATTTACCAGGTAGTTGCCATTGTATTTGGTATTTCTCTCAACTCCTTCCAACGATTTGTATTTTGAATTATAAATTGAAGTATTGATCAAATAGTAATAACTTTTGTTAAAAAAACGCTCCAAGGTAAGTTCCACTCCATAGTTTTTTCCCGTTCCTTTATTCACCAATTCCACATATCTGAAATCAGTCCCCTCATTGATGGTTGCATAATAGCTTGTGTCATTGTTTTCTACCGGCAAATTGTAGAGGTTTTGGTAATAGGCTTCCAGCTTTAACCTTGTGTTTCCCCCCAAACGTTTTTCATAACCCATCACGAAATGATCTGCTTTTAGTAAATCCAGGTTTATATTGGGTTCTGTTACACTTCCATCTGATTGTTTTACCCTGGCAAAGTAGTTGTGTACACTTTCCATGGAGCTATGTTTGCCGTATCCTGCATTAAACGAGCTTGTGGAGTTTATCTGCCAGTTAAAGGCAATTCTGGGTTCAATCGTACTCTTCTTGTTGTACATGACATTCATATTATGAATTCCAGCAACCATCGTAATATCTTCATTAAAACGGTGCTTCCAGCTGATATAATTATTTAGGGTACTCATATTTTCATTGAAGTCGGCTAAAGTAAATAGAGAACTGGAATTGTCGTGAACGTTACTTAGCTTGTAATCATACCCAAATCGTGAATATTTTGTCCCCAATTGAATGGTATTCTTTGCATCCAGCTTGTTATTGTAAGTGACAGCTCCCCTGTAAACCGAATTCTTTATCCTGCTTTGATAGTTTAAATCTCTATTGCCAACTGAGTCACGCAAAAATTCACCTTGGTTATTCTCTATTTTTGTCGTTTTTATCTGATAAACATTCTCTTTAATTCCAGTGTTGGAATAGGAGAGGGTAGTTTTGATAAAGCTTTTGTCATTGATACCAATCGTATGGTTCAACCCTAAATTGGAGAGGTAATTGTCTTTTTCGTAATCTTCAGTAATGTCAGCTGCAATGGTTTCATTGCCGGGAATCGCGATCTTGTCAGCCTTTACATCTTTCAGTGAACCATCGCTTAAGCCCCCCAATCCAAAGAGCGAAAACGTACCTATCTTCTTAGTAGGCAACACCACTTTAAACGCCCCATCCTGGTAATTAAGAACGCCATCCAATTTAATGACGCCCAGATTATTTAGCAGGGAAATCGTAGAGTACCTGTAATTTACAAGGAATGATCCACCATAGCCTTTTCTAAAAGGCCCTTCCACGGTTAAGTCTGTTCCCTGAATTCCAACTCCCAATGAGGTTTCAACCTTTTGGTTATTCCCAGTTCTGAGTTTAACATCATATACACCAGATAATACATCGCCGTATTCAGGTGAAAAGGCACCGGTTGAGAAGTCAGATGTCGTTAATAAACTATTGTTTAAAGCACTCACTCCACCGCTTATAGAGTTTTGATCGGCAAAATGGGTAGGATTAGTAATTTCTACACCATCCAAACGCCATTGAATATATTTTGGTGAATTACCTCTTACGATGATATCATTTCCTCCATTTTGAGAAGCTGTGACTCCTGCAAAGTTTGATAATATCTTTGAAGGATCGTCAAGACCACCTGCATAGCGCTTTGTTTCTGCTGCTGATATTGAACGCGTGCTGATAAGAGACATCTGATTTGTTGCATCACCTTTGTTTTTATAGGCATGAATTACAACTTCGTTCAGCTTTACAATCGATTCCTGCATGGTAAGATTTAAGACTTTCTCTTTCCCTGAGTTGACTTCAATATCAGGTATAATTTTGCTATCATAACCGACATAGGATAACCGAAGTGTAATTCGGCCTACCAAAACATTTTCCAACCTAAACTCACCATTGAAATCAGTTGATGCCCCGTTAAAAGGATTAGCACCAACGACACTGACTGTTACACCAATTAATGGCAATTGACTGTCCAAATCTACGATGGTTCCTCTTACTGTTTGAGTAAGGTATTGGCTAAAAGCCATTGTGGAGAAAAGTGCAAGAATAATTAAGATGAAAATTATCTTTTTCATAGTCTTGTTTTTTGTGAATTGTTATTTAAACCAAAGAAGAATAAACTAAAGATGAATTAAATCCTTTAACGATAAGCCATAAGGCCAAAGACATTTCGTAAGCGAATACCGGAACTGCAAGGAGCGCCCCCCAAATTGAAACTTGAAGAAATACGCCAAACATCACAAGCAAGGCGCAAGCAAGGATGAGAGATCCTCCAACAAAACCCAGGACAGCTATAAAGCGTGGAACAAGTTTTGAATCATACAGAAAATAGCTCATCATCAGCGTACTGGGCCCCAAAGCCAGGTTAGGGCCCAACAAGAATGTCCAATTGTGTATGTTCATAATGATGAGCATCGCTTCAAGTAGCCTGAAACTTATATACCCAATGGCAATAATTTCATTTTCCTTATTGATGATTGGATACATCATCACAGAGATTCCAATCACTGAAAAGGCAAGGATCAGTTCATTAAATGCTCCCCAGATGACTTGAGTTTCATTTGCAGAAGATTTAACAATGTAATCAGGATCACTTAGTATGGGTTGATAAAGTGCAAACCCTACGATTGCGGTAACGGCTGCAAGAATATATAATACACCCACCACGATGGCAATATCTCTGTTTGAATTCATTGTGTGAATTTGCTTAGAATTTTAAAAACTACTTTGTGTGGATTTAAATAGATAGGCTAACCATGAAGTGAATGCCTAACTGTTGTTATGTTTTGCGAGTGGGTTTTTCTTCCATGGTTTTGAAAAATGCACACTGATAATGAGCCCTCTGTTAAATATTTCCTGATCTTGAGAGACATTGGTTAATCCGTAACAATACCTGATGTCCAGTGCAAGCCTTCTTTGTTTAATCGGAAACATATAACCGCCACCAATTTGAATGCCCGCATCCATGCGTTTAAATCCATCTGTAGAATTATTAAAGGAGACTGAAGTAGAGACATCTTCAATTTTCCTTTTTCCGCTAAAATTATAGGCAATGGATGGACCTGCATTCATATAAAATTTACCAAAATGGAAACGAGCCAGCACGGGTAATTCAAATGCATTTAATCGTAGGATTGTTTGTTTATTGGTCAGAGGATTATTGGCTGTTAATTCACCTCCCTTTCGAATATAATACAACTCGGATACCAATGAAAATCTAGAAGTTATACCTGCTTGAAATGATACCCCGGCATGGATACCATTAACTGATTTCTTGTAATCTGACAAGTCACTATTTGAACTTCCATAATTGAGGCTTGTACTGGCGGTAGTAATCATTAAGTCGAAATAGGTTTCCCCTGATTTTTTATTCTCACTGATTTTTTGTAATCCTAAATCTTTTGTCTGTCCAAATGAATTTGTAATAAGGAGCATCATAGCTACTAGAAGTCCTACTTGTGTCTTTTTATTCATATCTATTTGTTTTAATTAATTAACTGAAACAAAGATACATGAAGGAGTAGTGCATTAAAATTCTACTATGCAAATCAAGCTAAGATGTCTGCATAGGGGCGTTTTTAATCTGCAAGATGGTTGGATGGTTGGATGGTTAGGTCTTGTTGTGAACAAATTGAAAGAAAACCTCTTTGTATGTTTCTGAAATGGGGATTAACTGATCAGCAATTTTTATTCTGTTTCGTTCTATTGAAACGATTTTATTTAAGGCAACCATGTATGATTTATGCACTCTACAAACGATGCTAGGGGGAATTATTTTTTCAAACTCACTGAAATTCTGCAAGGTCATGACCCTTTTATTCACTGTATGAATTCTTCGGTAATCTCTCATCCCTTCAATGTAAACGATTTCATTAAGCATGATTTTTTCCAAACGGTATTCCGTCTTTACAAAAATAAAGTCTGGTGGAGCATCCGAGATCCCTTTCGCAAGATTTTCCTGAGCCTTGTTAACAGCTTTTAAAAACCGGTCAAAAGTAAATGGTTTTAGCAGGTAGTCGGTTACATTGAGTTCATACCCTTTTAATGCATATTCCTGATAGGCTGTGGTAATAATCACCTGACTGACTATTTTTGAACTTTCCAGCAATTCAATACCAGATAATTCATCCATATTAATATCCAAAAAGAGCAAATCGACCTTATTCGATTTTAAATAGAAGAGACCATTAATCGAATTGTCAAACGTACCAATTAAATTCAGAAAAGGAATTTTACTGACAAAGTCACTGGTTCTCTTGAGCGCCAAGGGTTCATCTTCTATGATAATACACGTATATCTATCCATTGTTGATTGTTAGATTTACACTATAAAGATTGCAGTGATTGGTTAATTCCAATGTATGCTTCTGCGGATAAATCAGATTAAGCCGCTGTTGAATAAGATCATTGCCTAAGCCATTGCTGGTTTGTTTTAATTTTCGTTTTGAATCGAACTTGTTTTTACAGATGAATCGAATGGTCTCCTTTTCAATAAACAGTTGAACATTGATGGCATGGTCTAATTTCTTATTGGTGGTATGCTTGAAGGCATTTTCAATGAATTGAATAAAAACCATTGGGGCTATTGTCCGATTGCCCGGATTGCCTGTGATCTGGAAATTGATATAATTGGTATTCGAAGTTCTTATCTTTTGTAATTCAATGTACTTTTCGATGTATTCAATCTCTTTTTCAAGTAAAATTGTTTCTGTCTTGGTTTCGTACAACATAAAACGCAAAATATCGGATAACTTATTTAAATAATTGGATGCTTTTGTTGCATTTTCCAATATCAACACATCGATGTTATTGAGCGTATTGAATAGAAAATGAGGATCCAATTGTGCTTTTACCAATGCCATTTCTGTTTCATGATTTTTCCATCTCAATTCTTCTTTCAATTTTATTTCATCAACCCAGGTGATAAAACCTTTAATCACCATTGCGACTACACCTGATACTGAACCAATAAAACTCATCACCACTATTGTTCTAATCGCAGTAGACCTGCCGTTTACACCCCCTTTATCCATGTCCATCAATTGACCCGATTCTATTAAATAGCGCATCAGGATATACACCAGGATAGATGCACCTATTGAAATCAGGATGCCATAAATTATAGAAAGTAAAACTTTTTGCTTTTGAATGTATTTTGGGAATACCAGGAAATAACATCCGTAAAATGTGATAAATGAAGGTAGAAATGCAAACAGGAAAAGGGATTCAAATGCATTCACAACTCGTGCAGTCTGATCAACTGTATGGCTGCTGCTTCTGTAGAAAACGGCTAACATGATTGATATCAAAAGGAAGTAGCATACCCAAAAACCAATATGGATCAAAACGACGATTGACTTTCTCATAAATTTCAATTCATTGTTTTAAGATAATCAAATTTGCTGATTTAGAAAAATTGGCATAATAAATTATGACAATAAAGGAATTTTGTCTGCAAGTCAGAATGGATTTTTGAATTTATTACTCTCAACCAGAATTAACTCCTCATACATAAACATCTTTATGAAGATAGAGTTCATTATCCATTTTTAATATCCTCTAAAATGATTAATTCTATTTCACCAGATTCAGTTTTGAGAACAATTAAGCGCTCTTAATCAGTTGAAATGGGTCAATAAACCGTTTTTAAAAACATTATTCAATTGCTTTTCACCTATGTATTGTCAGCCTGGTTGCAGTGTGTATGGCTGCCCTTTTCGTGAAATTCCTTATTCCTTATTTTCTTATTTTAATCCTGTAACCGACGCCCCACCAACGCCCAACCAACGCCCTACCAACGTCTAACTAAATAGGTAGATAATAGGTAGTAAATAGGTTGATAATAGGAATATAATTCGTATATTTACCTATGAGATACCAAAATGGTACC
>Ga0123339_10000263_pt1 | contig 45974 bp, 26 predicted proteins | sample lystaG_FD_89956 | JGI IMG/M metagenome (GOLD analysis project Ga0123339, IMG submission 89956) | Glacier valley bacterial and archeal communities from Borup Fiord, Nunavut, Canada, to study Microbial Dark Matter (Phase II) -... | ecosystem: Environmental > Aquatic > Freshwater > Ice > Glacier ...
AAAAGTTTAATGAGATTATTGATAAAATATTGGAAGATTTAAAAAAGGATCGGTTTATTGAACTTGAAAATGAAATTTCTCATCAATACAAAGTATTGGCGTCTTTCAAGTATCTTGAACAAATAGTTATGTCAATAAATATTTCAGAAGAAGTAAAAAATGAGATACCTGAGTAAAATAATCTTTATTGAAAGTGCAAATATCAAATATTCGGAAGTGAATGTTGATGGCAATGTTCATTTCATTGGAACACAAGGAGTTGGTAAAAGCACCATTTTAAGAGCCTTGCTTTTTTTCTACAATGCCAATCAGCAAAAACTGGGAATTCCTGTTGGTAAAAAAACATTTGTTGACTTTTATTTTCCCTTCCAGAACTCCTATATCATTTATGAAGTGATAAGGGAAACCGGACCGTTCTGTGTTCTTCTTTTTAAGTCGCAAGGGCGGGTATGTTTCAGATTCTTTGACTCGAACTATGATATGAAGTTTTTTATTGATAATGAAGGGAAGATTTTTGAATCATGGGATAAGATAAAAATGGCCTTTGGGAAGAATATTAATTATACTAAAAAGATTGACCGATATGAAGATTACCGCAATATCCTGTATGGCAATAATCAGGGATTAGATCCGTCATTTAGAAAATATTCAATACTTGAAAGCAAACAATATCAAAATATTCCGAGAGCCATTCAGCATGTCTTTTTGAATTACAAAGTCGAGAGTGAATTCATTAAAGATAACATTATCAAATCATTGAATGAGGAAGAAATAAAGATTGACCTATCAAACTACTCCCACCATTTAAAGGATTTTGACACCCAATTAAGCGATATCCGAAAGTGGGCTGAGAAGACCAAGAGTGGAGAGATATTGGTCCGTAAACAAGCTGAGAGTGTCATTACAACTTATTCAGCAATCAAACATATTGAAAGGGAAAAATTGCAATTGGCTGGTGAATTGGTATGGCAACTCAATGAAATTACGAAAGTACAACCAACAATACATGAAAAACTGGACCATGAGCAGGCAAAGAAAACTCAGTTAAGCATAAAGATTTCAGAGCTTGAAAAGAGATTTCAAGCCAAAGCGGGAAGAATTACTGCGGAAATAAATATATATGGGAATAAACTTAAAGAGGCCAAAATCAAAATTGATGAATATGCAGAAATGAATATTGAAAGCATCATCAGAAGAGTTGTAAAAAAGGTTGAATGGTCAGTAGAGAAAGACGATCTGACAAAGCAGAAGGAACTTTTGGAGGCGAATTTCACAGACATCAAACAGAAGTATGAGGCGCAGATCAATCAGTTGCTCAACCAATTTACAGCTTATGAAAATTTAAAGCAAACAGATATAAATACTGCAAACAATGGTTTATTTCAATTCAAGGAAGCGCTCGCAAATGAATATGAAAAACTGTATGAAGAAATAAAGAAACATAACCAGGAGGAGTTGCAGCTGGCAAAGAATCTTGTTGAAGAAAAAAAGACTGAGATTCATTCGCTTCAAATTCAGAAAATAAAAGTAACACATAAACGATTCTATGAAGCTGAAATAGAGAAGTTTAATTCAGACAGAATTAACTTAGCAGAGAAAATAAGAATTACTGAGAGTGAAATGAAACAGCTCAATGATGAAATTGCAACCATCAAAAAGCAATGGGAACTGGATAGGGAAAGACTGGAAGAAAGTTCGGCCAACAAACAGTTGAAATGCAACGAGCAAATTATTGGGTTGAATGAAAAGATTATTGTAATTAACGATAAGATTGAGAACAGTAAAGATTCATTGTATGGTTGGCTCAACAAGGAATACCCCAATTGGGAAAAGACCATTGGAAAAGTTATTGATGAAGATACTATTTTATTCCAGACGGGATTATCGCCAGCGCGAGCTTTAAAATCTGATTCGAGCTTCTATGGAGTTAATTTAGACCTTAATGAAATCAGTAAAACTGTAAAAACAGTGGCTGACTATGAAAAGGACAAAGTAGGGTTCAACAAACAAATTGAATCACTACAAATAAATATGAATGCACTTTCAGAACAGTTGAACAATGATAGTGATAACTTAAAACGAAAATATCAACCCAAAATAAACAAGTGCAAAGATTCTATCCGCAATAATGATTACACGATTGAACAAAGTAAAATAAAGCTGAATGAGGCTAAGGTAAACTTTGAAGAATTCACTGTTAAAGCTGCTAAAGATAAAAAGGTAGAATTAGAAAGTATTCAGCTAAGCTTTGAAAAGTTAAATGAAGAAAAACTAGATGCAGAAAAGGCTGCACAAGAAATCGAAAATGGAATTAAAAAACAAATAGAAAATAAGAAGAAGGAAAAGGATAAAAAAATTGTAGCTGAACAAACTAAATTAAGTGATTTAAAAGCGCAAATCAAAATTGAAACTACGATACGGAAAGAGGAATTAAAAAAGAAAACCGATGAACTAAAAGTTCAACAGAAAAGGGAATTTGATTCAAAAGGTGCAGATACAGAGAAAATTTCAACTTATGAAAAAAGAATTGATGAATTAAATATCGAATTGAACTTTATTGAACAGAACAATTCAATTACCGAAAGGTATAAATATGACAAAGAGGAATTGTTCGATAAAGTGGAGCATTTCAAAAATCAAAATGCAAACTTTGAAAATAAGCTAGGCACTGAACAAACAAAGCACAATCAGCAAAAGTCAAAGTTGCTTGATGACGTTGAGTTGCTAGAAACAGAAATAAAAAAGCTGAATCTTCTGCATGGAAATATTCAGGAAGATTTAAATGAATATGAATCTTTCAAGCTAACTGACTGTTTTAAAAGCATTAAAGAGCTTTCAAATGAATCAAAGGAAATAAACAAAACGGATAAGAGATGTAAAGATTTAATTAAAGAGCTCAATGCAAAATATTATCTGGGAATCAAGCGATATACTGATTTGCAGGAAGCTATCAATAAATTTAACGGTAATTTCTCCAACCAGAATATATTTAAGTTCAAAACAAATCTGATAGAACAGACAGAGTATTTTCAATTTTCAGAGGACTTGAAAGAGTTTATTGAAGAAGATAAAATTTCGCTTTATGAGAAAAGGGTAAATGAGCTTTTTGCAGACATCATCAAGCAAGTTGGAAAGGAAACGACTGAACTACTTTCCAAAGAGGGTGAAATTGAAACAGTTATAAGTGCCATTAATAAAGATTTTATAAATAGAAACTTTGCAGGCGTTATTAAAAGTATTGAATTGCGGGTAGTTCCAAGTGCAAATAAGGTTGTACAACTGTTAACTGAGATAAGCAAATTTAATAATGAGAGCATTGATGATTTGGGGGTAGCTAACCTTTTTTCGAATAGTGAACAGATAAGAGAAGGGAAGAATAAAAGAGCAATTGGACTTTTATTGCAGTTGGTGAAAGAGATTTCAGACTATAAAAATAAGGAAATTAATTTGGCAGACTCATTTGAATTGGAATTCAAAATTATTGAAAATGATAACGATACCAATTGGGTTCAGAATTTAGCTAATGTAGGTTCAGACGGAACTGATGTGTTGGTAAAAGCGATGATCAATATTATGCTTTTGAATGTGTTCAAGGAAGGAGCAACAAAGAACCGATTCAAAGATTTCCGCCTTCATTGTATGATGGATGAAGTGGGTAAACTACATCCTGAAAATGTTCGCGGTATCCTGAAATTTGCCAACGATAGAAATATAAATCTGATCAATAGTTCACCTCAATCATTTGATGCACTCGCCTATCGCTATACATATAAATTGGCCAAGGACAGCAAGGCGGTTACGATTATTAACCGGTTGATTACCAACAACAGAGAGCGGCTATGATCTTACCTTTAAACATTGCCGAGAAGCTTTTGCAGCTTTTAAACGGAGATAAAATTCCTGCAAGCAAGTTAAATCATTCGATCTTTCAGGAATTGATTTTAGAAGGGATTATTCATAAGCCTGGTAAAATTAGAAGCACCATCCAAATCATTGACAGGCAACAGTTAAAGTTGTTTTTAATGAATCACTATGCTATTGACGACCTTTCCATATATATTGAAACATTAAAGAGTGAAAGTTTAATCAGAGCCGATCTTGTTGCAGTAGCTACTGACTCAAAGGTGAGATACTTAAGGACTTTTAAAGGGTTCCTGGTAAACTGTTATTCTCCACTTAATGCAACGTTAAATAACGAAGAAGTTTCAATGTATCCTCATGAGGGAACTTTCAATTTTATCTATGACTTTGAAAATTTTATTCCAGATAAAGATATTACCATAGTTGGAATTGAGAATCCTGAAAACTTCAGGCATATTGAAAGGCAAAAATACCTGTTCAAAAATATTAACCCTCTTTTTGTTAGTCGTTATCCCCAATATCAGAGTAAAGATTTAATAAGATGGTTGTTATCTATTCCCAATAATTACCTGCATTTTGGAGATTTTGATTTTGCAGGAATCAGTATTTTCCTAAATGAATTTAAAAAGCACCTTGGATCTAGAGCAAACCTTTTTATTCCAGATGATATTGACAATCTGATCAGGAAAATCGGAAGCAAAAAAAGATATGATGATCAAAGATTAAATTTCGACCCAGAAAGTATAGAAGATAGAAATATTTTGCATCTGATCGATTCAATTCACAGATATAAAAAAGGGCTTGATCATGAAATATTTATTAAAGAAGGGTACATTTCAGAGCTATTGAATATAAAATGACAAGTATGTAATCTATTTCTCAAATTCATTACGCCAGTAATTTATACAATTGTGTGAGTTCTGTTTTCTTTCTTCCTGTATCAATGCATTGCCTGATAATCTCAGTATTAAAAGTTTTAATGGCTGAGAAATCTATTCTTAAATCCTCTTCAAGATAAATCTGCATGGCCTTCACCGATTGTAACCTAAGTCCAGAGGTTGCATAAATCATATCACAGAGTGCTTTTTCAGGTGAAGCTATCCCCGATTACTTTGGGGGATACCACATATAATCCTTTTTTAAGGCGAATTAATTCACCATCGCCTTCCATTTTAGAAACCTTTTCCTGGGGATATTTGTAATCGCCCAATACTGTAACCAACGCACGAAAGTCGATGGGTACAACTCCAAATTCTTCCAGTACATTCATATTCATTCTTTAAAAATGTACTCAAATATAGTAAATTTTGCACAGATAATAGAATATCTTTCTATTATCTGTGCAAATTCTACTATTTTAATCGATTAAAGTAAGATGAAGGTGAAATTTCTTCAACAAAAAAGCAAGGTTTTCGGCCTTGCTTTGTTTGTATGTGAATGATGGATCAATATTCATCTTCATTAAAGAAGAAATCATCTTTGCTCGGATAATCTGGCCAGATATCCTCAATGCTTTCATAAATTTCTCCTTCGTCTTCAATCTCTTGTAAGTTTTCAATTACTTCTAGTGGGGCACCGCTTCGGATGGCAAAATCGATCAACTCATCTTTGCTGGCTGGCCAGGGTGCATCCTCTAATTTTGAGGCTAATTCAAGTGTCCAGTACATATTTTTTTGGAATTAGGTGATTTTTAATTTGTTTTTCAAAACTCATGCGAATATAATAAAAAAACGCATTCAACAAGCAATTAAATTATTAATTCTTATCAGTCTGGAGACCAGAGTACTTCAGGGGTTTTAAGGTCCATTGATATCTTTCTTGAGAGAACAAAAAGATAGTCAGAGAGGCGATTAATATATTTGATCAGGTTGGTATCTACCTCAGATTTCTCAGAAAGTTCAATAATTCGCCGTTCAGCCCTACGACATACTGTTCGGGCAACATGGCAAAAAGAGGAGGCATGAGATCCTCCAGGTAAGATGAAATTATTCAATGGAGGTAAAACAGCAATCATTTGATCCATTTCATCTTCAAGCATCAAAATATCGGATACTTCACATGGGAGCTGACTTTTGATCATTTCATTCGTTTCATCACTGGCCAAATGTGCCCCGATTACAAAAAGCTTGTTCTGTATTTTTTCAAGTATTGAATCTGCATGTTCTTCCTTTTGAAGCGACCGGAGCACTCCAAGATAGGAATTTAATTCATCCACTGTACCATAAGCTTCAAGGCGGATATTGTTCTTTTTAACACGAGATCCACCAATTAAACCAGTTGTTCCGTCATCGCCGGTGCGTGTATATATTTTCATGACTTTCGAATTGTTAATTGAGGTACGAATTATACGAATTTAAAACGAATTACACGAATTGGACGCTCAATCTTGCCCGAGTACTAGGGGTTAATCCCGTATATCAAATGATCGGCAAATCGTTATTTCTTATTCCTTATTTCTTATTTCTTATTTCTTATTTCTTATTTCTTATTTTCTTCTTACTTCTTCAATAAACAGGATTATCATTGATTAAATCCGATTCAATTTCACCATCTTTCAATCTAATGATGCGATGTGCATGAAGGGCAATACTTTCTTCATGGGTAACCACTACCAAAGTATTTCCCCGACGGTGAATTTCTGCAAACAATTGCATAATTTCCTCAGAAATTTTTGAATCCAGGTTCCCTGTAGGCTCATCAGCTAATAGAATAGATGGATTATTGACAAGAGCTCGTGCAACTGCTACACGTTGGCGCTGACCACCCGATAATTCATTGGGCTTGTGCTCTATACGGTCCGCAAGACCCACTTCTGTCAATATCTTTTCAGCCATCATTATGCGCTCCTGCTTTTTTATTCCGGCATATACTAAAGGCAACATTACATTTTCGAGAGCCGTATTGCGTGGTAACAGGTTGAATGTTTGAAACACAAAACCTATTTCTTTGTTCCTGATTTCGGCCAATTCGTCATCAGACAAATGACTTACATCTGAATTACTCAAGATATAAGTACCGCTGGTGGGAGTATCCAAACAGCCAATCATATTCATCATGGTTGATTTTCCAGAGCCAGAAGCGCCCATAATTGCCACATACTCACCTTTGTTGATGGTAAGTGAAACGGAGCGCAAAGCTCTGACAATCTGATTTCCTACCTTATAGTTCTTTACAATTTTATCGAGTGTGATAACTGCTTCCATCTTATTCGGTGTATAATATTAGAATGTATTAGTTGATAAACAGTTCAGTTTATTACAGATTCTATTTCTAAAATTTCGGCTGAAAGTAATTATATAACTTCAACTATTAACCAAATCGCATTTTTTTATTTCCATTTACTGAAAGTTCATTCATTAGAATAAAATACTTTCAACAGTTTGATATAATCTTTATCTTTGCCAAATGTCAGAATATCTTGATCAGGATATCAAATTCTTACCCGGTATGGGGCCTCAGCGGGCTGAACTGCTTAAGAAGGAATTGGAGATTTTCACCTTCAATGACCTCCTGTATTATTTCCCATATAAATACATCGACCGGACAAAGTTTTATAAGATATCGGAGGTTACAAACAACATGCCATATATTCAACTTAAAGGAACTATTTTTAGTTTTGAGACTGTCGGTGAAGGGGTGCGACAACGGTTGATTGCTCATTTTCGCGACGAATCAGGAGTTATGGAATTGTTGTGGTTTCAGGGAGTCAAATGGGTAAAGGACAATCTAAAAACCAATGTTGTATATATCCTATTTGGAAAACCCACTGTGTTCAATGGCAAATTAAACATGGTCCATCCTGAAATGGAGCCGGCTGAAAATAAGCCCATCACAACAGGAGTGTTTCAGGCATTTTATAACACTACTGAGAACATGAAAAAGAAATTTATGACGAGCAAAGCTATAAATAAATTTCAATTTACCCTTTCATCACTTATTGATGGGAAAATTACTGAAACACTTTCTCCCTCCTTAATTTCAAACTTAAAATTGATGCCATTGCCTATTGCGCTCAGGCAAGTTCATTTTCCTGAGAACCCCACATTATTGAAAACGGCTCTTTTTAGATTGAAATTTGAAGAATTGTTTTTCATCCAACTAAAGATTCTAAGCCTGAAACACAAGCGTGAAGATTCCTTCAAAGGCTTTGTGTTTTCGCATGTTGGCTACAATCTAAATACGTTTTTCAACGATTACTTACCCTTCAAGCTGACCAATGCCCAAATGAAGGTGATTCGCGAAATACGTAAAGATATGGGCTCTGGTAAACAGATGAACCGATTGCTCCAGGGTGATGTAGGAAGCGGTAAAACTTTGGTGGCGTTGATGACTGCCCTGATTGCCTTCGACAACGGGTACCAGGTTTGCCTCATGGCACCTACGGAAATATTGTCGATACAGCATTATAATTCGATCAAAAAGATGACCGATGGACTTGGAATTTCCATCGCATTACTGACCGGATCAACCAAAATTGCTCAACGTCGAATAATTCATTCACAGTTGGAAGATGGTAGTTTGCAATTGCTTGTGGGAACTCATGCACTTATTGAAGACAAGGTAGTGCTTCAGAAACTAGGATTGGTAATTATTGATGAACAGCACCGATTTGGCGTTGCTCAGCGGGCCAAACTGTGGAAGAAGAATGAGTTCACTCCCCCTCATATTTTGGTGATGACAGCTACTCCTATTCCCAGAACCCTTGCCATGACAGTTTACGGCGATCTGGATGTCTCGGTTATTGATGAATTACCGCCAGGAAGAAAACCTATCCAGACGATTCATTATTACGAGAACCGACGAAAACAGGTGTACGATTTTATACGTGAACAGGTTGACTTAGCTCGTCAGGTTTATATTGTTTACCCATTGATCAAGGAATCAGAAAAGCTGGATCTTAAGAATGTTGAAAATGGGTACGAATTGCTGAAACAGGTATTTCCTCATTACGCCATCAGTATGGTACATGGCAAATTGAAACCTGCTGATAAAGAGGCTGAAATGAACCGTTTCAAGGAAGGTAAAACGCAGATTATGGTAGCCACAACGGTTATTGAGGTGGGTGTTGATGTTCCAAATGCTTCGGTAATGATTATTGAGAGTGCTGAAAGGTTTGGACTATCACAGCTTCACCAGTTACGTGGAAGAGTTGGCCGTGGAGGCGAACAGTCTTATTGCCTGCTGATGTCGTCATTTAAAATCAGCAATGAAAGCCGTAAACGTCTCGAAACGATGGTTCGCACCAACGATGGATTTGAAATTGCTGAAGTGGATCTGAAACTCAGAGGTCCTGGTGATATGGAAGGCACCCAACAGAGTGGTATCGGATTTACCTTAAAGATTGCCAACCTGGGACGTGATGGCGAAATATTACAATATGCACGTAATCAGGCATCTGACCTACTGGATGATGATCCAAAACTTCAAAAGCAGGAGAACCGAATTCTCGTTTATCAACTGCTCAAAATGAAAAATACAGAGTTCAACTGGAGCTCTATTAGTTGAGTAGGGGCGGCCCTGTGTGGCCGCCCTTTCCACCATGTGTGGCCGCCCTTTCCACCCTGTGTGCCTGCCCTTTCCACCCTGTGTGCCTGCCCTTTCCACCCTGTGTGCCTGCCCTTTCCACCCTGTGTGCCTGCCCTTTCTTTCAGAATTAAAATAGAAAAAACTCCTCAATTCAGTCTAATAAATGAACTCTTATTCCTCCCTTAAAACCTGATATTCGTCAGTTAGTTCTTAAAAATAATGACTATATTTCGCTTTTAAAATATACACTGAAAAAATGACTAAAATAGTATTGACTTCTGCACTATGTACCATACTGGCAATGGGCATTCAGGCTCAGAATGTAAGTAAAGGCAAAATAATCAAGGAAGAAAAAGGCAAAGGTTTTTATACCGAATCCATCATGAAAGATGTGAATGAGGTTGAAGAAAAACTATCAGAAAAGGAACCTTATCTTCGGTTTGAGATGGATCAATCAGGCATGGATTTGCCGAATAATCCTTCATTGTACAAAACAGTGTGGAGCAATCCAAGTATATCTCAAGGTAATGCAGGAACCTGCTGGAGTTTTTCAACCACTTCATTCTATGAATCGGAAGTTTTGCGTCTGCAAGGCAAAAAAGTTGAAATCTCTGATATCTATTCTCCCTATTGCGAATACATTGAAAAAGCACGCCGGTTCATTGAAAAGAGAGGGAAATCTGAATTCTCAGAAGGATCAGAAGGTAATGCACTGGCTCGAATCCTGAAAATGTATGGTGCTGTGCCTGAAGAGGCCTACACTGGCTTAATTGATGGACGAAAATTTCATACCCATGCCAAAATGGTGGAAGAAATGACCGCTTTTCTGAATTCAATGAAAACTTCGAATGCATGGAATGTTGAATATGGAATCGAAACCATTAAGTCGATTATGAATCATTATATTGGTGTTCCACCCACCCAGTTTATGGTTGAAGGTAAAAGCTATACCCCTCAGACTTATCTGAAAGATTATTTGAAAATCAATCCTGACGATTATGTGGAAATACTCTCTTATAAACAAGAGCCTTACTGGGAGCAGGTTGAATATAAAGTTACAGACAACTGGTGGCACAATAAGGAATACTACAATGTCCCGCTCAATGATTTCATGGATGCACTCAAGAAAGCCATCAAAAGCGGATATTCTCTCAGTATAGGGGGCGATGTATCTGAATCAGGGTTTAGTCGTATAACCAATTGTGCATTGATTCCCGATTATGATATTCCTTCAGCAAATATCAATGAAGATGCCCGTCAATTCAGGTTCTCCAACGAAACCACTACCGATGATCATGGCATGCAACTGATAGGTTATCTCGAAAATTATAAAGGTTTAGGAAAAGATTGGTTCCTGATCAAAGATTCAAGTTCAGGTTCAAGAAATGTAGATCCCAAATCTCCAAACTTCGGTTACTATTTCTTTCATGAAGATTATATCAAGCTCAAAATGATGGGGTTCACAGTTCATAAAGATGCAGTAAAAGACCTTCTGTCAAAATTTAAGAAATAAACAGAAGCCACTCAGAAAAGTCAATAAAATAAGAATTGCCACTAAGATCCAAAGACTCAAAGTTACACTAAGTATTTATTATCTACTATAAAGTCTTTGTGTAACTTTGAGCCTTCGAGTCTTCGTGGCAATTCTTTTTTATTGACTTTTGGGTAGGCTCCTTTTTTCACTTTCAGATAGCATGAATCATAAAATAAGGACCTTCGGAAATAGGCTGGCGAATTGTATTCAATCCGCTCTCCCGCAGGGAATGAAAACTGCACTTTGGTTGCTAAAACTCACCATTCCGGTTTCGTTTGCAGTATTCCTGCTCGACTACTTTGGAATATTAAATGTGATTGCTGGCTGGGTGGCTCCTTTTTTCAAGCTGATAGGATTATCGGGTCAAGCCTCAATTGTATTGATTACAAGCATCTTCACTAATATCTATTCAGTCATTGCAGTAATGACCACTCTAGGAATTGGTTTCCGTGAAGGATCTATCCTGGCCGTTATGTGCCTGATATCTCATGCTTTAATTGTTGAAACTGCCATTCAAAAAAAGACTGGTTCATCATTCTGGAGGATGATTACAGTACGCATATCAGCCAGCTTTATTGCAGCCTGGATGCTGAATTTAATTCTTCCCGGTGAAATGGTTGCAGAATCAGGAAACATCATTCATCAATCAAAAGAATGGATGCCGGCATGGGCTGATTGGGCAGAAGCAATGGCAATAACTACTTTGAAAATAGTTGTACTGGTAAATTTACTGCTTATTTTACAGAAAATACTGAATGAATTTGGTCTTATCAAATGGATTTTGAAACCTTTCCTTCCTCTTTTACAATTAATGGGCTTGCCTGCCAATACCGGATTTCTTTGGATGGTAGCTTATACGCTGGGACTTTCTTATGGGGGAGCCATTATGATTAGTCAATCCGAAGAAGGTAAACTCACTAAGGAAGACGCTGATCTACTGAACCACCACATTGCCATTTCGCATTCACAACTTGAGGACACGCTTTTATTCGTTGCCATGGGTTATCCTTTGGTCATACTGGTTCTGCCACGTTTTCTGCTTGCTGTTGTTTATGTTTGGTTAAGGAGATTAGAATTATTGTTTAGATTGGAAAAGGCTACAAGCTAGTTCAATTCTACTTTCCCTTTAACTTTTTACCAAAGATGTAATACACTTCAGTCATGGTTTTTTAAACCCTCATTGAATGGATTGGACTAAAGACTATTCGAAGATTATTCGAAGACTATTCGAAGGTTATTCGAAGATGGTTCTACTGTGTTGAAATAATCATCGAATAATTTTCGAATAATTAATGGATAATTTTCGAATAATTTTCAGCCATGCCAATTGACCAGAACCTGCATAATCTTATCTTATCAATGGTGTTAAATTATCCTTATAATGACACATTGAACATCATTACATCCATACTAACAATGGGCGAACTGAGTGAAAATAGAGAGGGATCAAAAAATGCATATAGAAGTGAATGAGGATTTAACAGGGAACCAACAATTTAAAAACCCTCTAAATTTTCTATGAAAGGGGTCAGATATTTTACATTGAACTAAAAAAATAGGACCGGCCAATTGGAATTCGCAACTTTAACTTTAGGGCAGCAACTATGAAATTTGAATACAAATCGTTTCAATTAAAGGATGAAAGATTCGATTTTATTTCATTCAACATAAAAAAATAGACTCAAAAAAAGGGAGTATTAAGAGTGAAATTTCACTTTTAATACTCCCTTTAAAAATATTTATATTACTGATAGTCAACTTATCCCTGCATCTTTTTTGCACGTTCTTCAGCTTGCTTTTTACGATATGCATCCAATTTTTCACCTTGTTCAGCAGATAAAACTTCTTTCAATTTCTTATCCGTTTCTGCCCTCATTTTGGTAATTTCTTCACGCATCTGATTACGGTCCAAAGTTCCACCTTCACGCATTTTTGCAAAGGCCTCCAATTGTTTGGTTTGAGCTTCGGTAACAATCGGTGTGATTTTAGCTACATCTTCCTGCGATAATCCTAAAGCGATTGTAAGACCTTCAATTTCAACCTGTAGTCGAGCTGCGGGATCGCGTTGCTGAGCATAACATGATCCAATAGCCATAAAGGCCACTAAACCAATAAGTAACAGTTTTTTCATAAGCAATACTAATAGTTGTTTAATTAGAATGATTATAATCTGTTTGGTTTAAAGAACCAAATATCATTTATTTTACAATAAGTTCCTTTCCTTTAACATTTACCCTTCCGGTAACAGTTTCAGTAGTTTCAGCATTGGTACTTCCTGTAAATCCAGGTTGCTCACCACCTACTGAGATGGTAAACCAGCCGGGCTCAACGACCTGTTTATTTTTGTTATTTATCATTGAAAACCGACGAGGTTCCAAGGTGAATTCAACATTTTGGGATTCTCCTTTTTTCAGGGTGATACGTTTAAATCCTTCCAACTGGCGAATAGGACGCGGTGATGAGGCCTTTTCGTCTGTAAGGTACAACTGCACCACTTCATCGCCATCACGATCACCCTTATTGGTCACCTTAACTGAAACCTTGATATCTTCTCCCATTTTTGCTTCAGCAGGAATGGTTAGATTGGAATATGCGAAATTGGTGTAACTCAACCCAAATCCGAATGGATAAAGAGGTGCCTGTCTGAAATATCGGTAGGTACGGCCTTCCATGTCATAATTCTCAAAGGCAGGTAATTGATCCACTGATTTATAATAAGTTACAGGTAAGCGGCCCGCAGGGTTGTAATCTCCAAAAAGTATATCTGCAATTGCATTTCCACCTTGTTGGCCAGGATAACCTGCCGTAAGTATAGCATCCATATTTTCGGCTGCATAATTGATGGAAAGTGCACTTCCGTTTATCAATACCAGAACGATAGGTTTACCAGTAGCTTTCAATGCTTCCATTAGGTTACTTTGCGTTTTGGGTAGATTAAGGTTTGTACGGTCTCCCCCTTTGAATCCTTCAACCTGAATGGACATTTCTTCGCCTTCAAGGCGTTGATTCAAACCCAGCACTAAAACCACTACATCTGATTTCTTAGCCGCCTCAACCGCCTGTGCGAGCATATTGGGCTGTGGTATCGACCATAACAAACGGGCATCACCGTCGCCATGATAATTGCGGTAATCGAACACCAATTTATAGCGCTTGCCAACTTCCAACTTAAGTTCTTTTGAGCTATGGAATGCACTGTGTTCATTGTTTCCGCCAAGTATTTCTTTATCATCAAGATAAATTTTGAATGATGGCATGCTCCAACCACCAATTTCGTAATCACCAGTCTGCGGCACTTTAAGAAAAGTAGTCCAGCGGATTCCAAAATTATCAACAGGCATGCGTGGATCAGGGGAACCGGATTCCCAGTAGAAATCAATATTATCGTCGATGCGGGTGAACAATGGCTTACCCTCCAATGTGTTATTGGCATAATATTCACCAAAAGCACCTTGCCTGCCATCTTCCGTTTCAAGATAGATAGATGGGATAGGAGTCAGTTTCGAAATACCATCAGCCAGTTCACTTCCCTGAGCATAAACAACTTCCGTTTGTGGATTCACTTTATTTTTAATCCCTTGAAGTACAGTAACCGGATTTGAGGGAATTCCATTGTAGTTGCCCCATAAGGATTCAATTTCGTCGGCATTTGGACCAATAACTGCTATCCGACCCAGCTTTTTACTTAATGGTAAGGTCTTTTGTGTATTTTTCAATAATACAATACTTTTTTGAGCAGCCACACGTGCCAAATAGTCGTTGGCCGGATTGTTATTCACCGAGAAAGGAATCTGCGCATAAGCAACTTTTTCGTCAGGGTCGAACATACCCAATTTAAAGCGGGCATTCATTAAACGACCCACGGCAACATCGATATCTTTTTCAGTAAGAAGTCCTCTTTTAATCGCTTCAGGCAATGCATTATAGGTATCGCCACATTCAAGATCAGTTCCACGTTTTACAGCTAGAGCAGCAGCTTCGGCATCATCTTTAACCACTTTGTGAGTTTTCCAAATGTCGGCAATGGCACCACAATCACTTACAACATAACCTTTAAAACCCCATTCATTGCGCAATATTCCAAACAGTTCGGTACTGGCGCAACAAGCCTCTCCGCGGAAACGATTGTAGGCACCCATGATGGAATATACACCGCCGTCGACAACTAAAGTGCGGAAAGCAGGCAAATAGGTCTCGCGTAAATCGCGTTCACTGACGCGTGCATCAAATACATGGCGCGAGGGTTCGGGACCCGAATGAACGGCGTAATGTTTGGCAGTTGCCACTACTTTGAGGTAATTGGGATCATCACCTTGCAAGCCTTTTACAAAGTTAAGCCCCATTTGACCAGTTAGATAAGGGTCTTCACCGTAAGTTTCATGACCTCGACCCCAACGTGGATCACGGAATATATTGATATTGGGTGACCAAAATGTCAGTCCCTGATATATGCCGTGCATACCGCGACGTAGAAATTCATGATGCTTGGCGCGGGCTTCGTCTGAAATAGCTGAAGCGACCTGGTGAATAAGTTCAGTATCCCAAGAAGCGGCAATTGAAATTGATTGAGGAAATACAGTTGCATAACCGGCACGTGCTACCCCGTGTAAACATTCGTTCCACCAATTGTACGCTGGAATTCCAAGTCGATCGATAGCAGGTGCCTGATAGACCATCTGCGCCATTTTTTCCTGAATTGTCATTTCAGAAAGCAGATTTTCAACACGCTCCTGTGTGGATAAAGTGCTATTCTGGAATTGAAATTTGTTTTGTGAAACTGCCAGTAATGGAAGCACAATTAATAAAAAAATATACAATAAATGTTTCATAAATTAAGGTTAATAGAATTCTGGTTTTGTTTTATAATTAGATATATGGGGTCAGGAAATGTCCTGGCACTTTAATATATGAATTTACAATAATTGACCCAATTTAATTATCCTGTTATTTTGGCAGGAAGTCCTTTCACCAGCACTGGCTTTTCGTTTTGCTTTTTAGGCATAAACATATCTTTGTAAGTCAGTCCCAGCTTATCTTTCATTTCAAGAGAATAGTCGAGGGTACCCAGATCAGGGCTGGTATTATTGGTTCCAAAAGTAAATTTCACACCGGCCTCTTTGGCCTTACGCAGGATTTTTTCTGAAGGAATTTTAAAGCGTGAATTGATTTCCAGAGCGACATGATTATCAGCCAATACTTTTACAAAACGGTCAATCCTTTTATCTGTCCATAATTCATCATACTTAGCTGCAATCACAGCCGGAAGGTATGTTGGGTTTACATGAATGTCGACCGGTTCTTTGGATATTACATTTTCAATTTTGGTAACCAGTTCATCCATAAATTGTTGTTCATCGTCCACAAAAGCTTCTTCAGGGATCCAAAGGCGCATGCGGCGACCTTTGTGGTCGGTCCATGTCATACCATCAGTGAATACATAATCGAATTTGGCAACCGCTTCCGGTGAGAATAACGTAACCCACTCGCGGCCTTCAGCTTGCATGCCTCTGAAGATCGGCTTGGATTGAACGGTGTCCATATAAGCACTTAGTGATTTATCGTCAGTTACAGGAAATTTCAACCCGCAATTGGGAGCAATGCCATAATTGATTCCTAGTTTGGTAGAGTTATCGCAGGCCTGATCGATGGTCAATCCTCCTTTAAGGTGTATATGGAAATCGATGAGAGGAAAGTTTTCCAGCATCATTTTTGTTACTTTATCATCCCATTCTTTCGAAACCAGCAATGCAAACTTTTCTGCCTTAGGCAATGGTTTTATTTGAATACTTTTGAAATACACTTTGCTTTGTTCATCGTGGCATTGTAGTGCGATGCGACCGGCAGAAAAAACTTTAAGTTTGTCATTTTTAGGACGATATGGATCGTCTGGCTGTATATAATCAACAACTTTGGTACCATTGACAAATACTTCGCAGCGATTTTCAACTACTTTAAAGACAAGTTCAAACCACTCGTTATCTTTTACCGTTTGATAATAAACATTACGGATACCATATAGACTTCCTGTTTTTTTCAGTTCCTGAAAATCACCAGTCCGATCATACGAATTATTAATCTGAACTTCATATCCACGTAACAGGGGTCCATAAGGCTGTTCCTGAGTGTGAAAGACAATTCCAGAGTTGCTGTTGGGTTCGGTTTTGACCATTGCTTTCATTTCGAAATTACGGAAAACACCTTTTTTAAAATCACCAGTATAGAACAAATGACTAATAGGGCCATTGGCAACCAATATGCCGTCTTCCACTTTAAATGAAGCGGGATTTTCGTTGGCAACCCAACCAGTAAGGTCTTTCCCGTTAAAGAGTTCAGTCCATTCAGCTTTCTTATTCTGGCAGGAGGTCAGTAAAAAAGAAATGCACAATAGAATGAAAATAAATTGAAGCTTTTTCATAATAGCATTAATTGGTTTTTCGTTTGGAAGCAAAGGTAAAAAATCTTATCGTAAATTCTACTATAAAATTCAGATTGCAGTGTTAACTATTTTCTGGTCTAATGGAATAATGCGTCACTGCAAGTTTTTCACATATTGATTAATCTGTATAAAATTACAACCGTATTTTAATCAATCTTGACTGGAAAATTAATGGTGAAATGTAAGAACTATTTTATCTCTTATGTGTTATATAATTTACTTTAATATAAATAGTCAAAAATCAACCATTTATGAAAAAACTTCTACTTATAAGAAATAAGAAATTGAGTTGTGCGTAATAATGTCGTAGAGGCAATCCTTGTAATCCGCTTTAATCCGTGTAATCTTTTTAATATGAAATTTATTACCCACTTATCCAATCAAAGATTCTATTTGCTTTCATCAGTGCAATTTAAATTACCGCATTGATTGTATGGACGATCTTGCTTTTTATGTCTTTGCTAAAGGATTATCCTGCAATACTTTCAATCCGGTATTTCGCTGCCGGACTCTTATTTTATTTGGTTCTCGGGATGATCCCTATGTTTCACATTTTGGTAAAGCCTGAAAACATAGTTGTTTGTCTTCAATTGGTTGGTTTTACATTGGCAATTCCATTTATATTTAGTTTGAATTTTGCAGTGAAATGTCAAACGGTTAAGGACCTTAAAGACCTTAAGGACTTTAAGGAGCTTAAGGTAGTTGAGAACAATAGTCAGTGATCACTGAACACTGATAACTGACTACTGTTTACTGTTTACTGTCTACTGCCTACTTCTTACCGACCACAGCCATGGTGGAACGGCGGTTTACCTGGTGCTCAGCTTCTGTGCAAAGAGTGACGTTGCTGCATTTATTCAACAACTGTGTTTCTCCATAACCTTTCTGAAAAAGGCGCTTGGGGTTTATTCCCCTGGAAACAAGGTAATTATTGGCTGATTTGGCTCTTTTCTGTGAAAGCGACAGATTGTACTGGTCGTTGCCTCTTGAATCAGTGTGAGATTCAATACGGATCTTTATGGCTGGAAATTCATTCATCGTGGCCACCATTTTGTCAAGTTTAAGGGCTGCATCTTTACGGATCGTGGATTTATTGAAGTCGTAATTGATGGTTTCGAATTCAGGGTTTTTTACTGGTAAGACCTTCACTTCCGCGATGACCGGTAGCATAACAACAGGTTTAACTTTTTGTGAGCGGTCAAGAAAGAGTTCGATCACCAAATCTTCTATCACCGGCAGCGCAAGAGGGCCCTCCTCGATATGCTGCCCTATGTATAATTCTTTGCTGGCATTCAACTGATATCTTTTACCTTTGGGCACCTCGAATCCGTAATAACCATCGATATTGGTAAGGCAGGTCACCATCGGCTTGCCAGTAGCATCCAGTAAGGTCACCTCGGCATCGGACAGCAGGTCATTGGTAATCAGGTCTCTGACTGTTCCACGGATGATGACAGTACGTATCCGGTTCATGTTAACAGAGTACAGATCGTCGTCCCCTTTTCCACCTTTGCGGTTGGAGGAGAAATAGCCTTTGGTGTCCTTGGCATCCAGGGCAAGTCCAAAATCGTCCTTGGGTGAATTGACCATATAGCCAAGATTACTGGTGGTCTTGAAATACCCCGAGTCAGGAACCGAAGCATAAATATCGAGACCTCCTAATCCGCCATGACCCTCACTTGCAAAATAAAGGGACCCCTTTTGACTGATGAAAGGGAAGAATTCGTTACCAGCGGTATTGATTCCGGGTCCCAGGTTGAACGGTTTGGTCCACTGGTCGTTAATCAGGGTGCTTGAATAGATATCTGATTCGCCGTATCCACCGGGCATGTCTGATGCGAAATAAAGGACCTTGCCTGTGGAGTCGATTGAAGGATGTCCCACGGAATATTCGTCGCTGTTGTAAGGGAAAGCACCGGTTAGCTCCCATTTATCACCGACGGCTTTGCCCATGAAAATTTTAAGGTTGACCACCCCTTTCTTGCTTTTGGAAGCATGCCTTTTGACGATATTGTTACGGGTAAAATAAATAATTCCTTTTTTGACATCAAAGCACACCGGACCATCATGGTAAGCGGTCATCAAACCCACAGCAAAAGGTTGGGGTGCCGTCAAATCCCCTGTGACCGAGTCTATGGCAGCAGCATACAGGTGGAGAAATGGAAGGTCGTTCCATCCGTAACGGGCACCCTGATGTTTTTGAAGGGAGGTAGATGAAAAAATCAACTGATCGTTCAGAAATGCAGGCCCCATTTCTGAACCCTGGGTATTTAGCGAAACGTTTAAGATCGATGACTTTGTCGAATCGGACCTCAAAAGCTCAATGTACTGGAGCATATTGGGGGGTATCAGCACCCGATCGTCCTGTGGGCGAAGGAGGGCATATTGCTTTAGAAAATGCGCGGCCATCAGATATTTACTGTTGCTTTTAAGGCATTGTGCATAATTGAATAGATCCTCGGGTTGTTGCTCACCGCGGTCGATGATCTTTTTCAGCCAACGTTCAGTCTGCCTGGTATTTCCTGTCAGCCTGTTGGCTTCGGCCAGCTGTTTGACAAGGTAAATGTCAGTGGTATCCTTCTCATAAGCGAATTGATAATATTCAATGGCTTTGATGTATCCAAATTCACTGAAATATTTATCTCCAATTCTGGCAGACAGCTTTTGACTAAAAGCGGCGACCTGACAAACAGCCATCAATAGAATGACTGCAAGTGCTTTTGTTGTAACTATTTTCATCGTTTAAATTCATTTTGTTAGAAATATCTTGGTGACCTGATTTTATGCTTATCTAAATTAATATCGAAACTTACCATCAATTCATGTGTTCCCTGATTGAAAGCGCCCAGATGGGAAACGGGATAATCATAGGAATAGCCAATTTTCATCTGTTTGGTCGCCTGTATTTGGAACAATGCTCCGACCGAATCACCCCATCGAAACATAGCGCCCAGCCAAATACGATCATAAAGCAGAAAATTGGTATTCAGATCGAAGGAAATGGGTGCATTTCTGACGTACCTTGTTATGATGGAAGGTTTAAATTTAAGGGTCGGATTGACATCAAAAACGTAACCTGACATAAAAAAGACATGGATTTCTTCCCTTTCGTATTGCCCCGTTGAAAAGCCGGTACGGTTGATGGTATTTTTGATCAGCTTTGGCATGGATATACCCATGTAATAACGCCTGGAATGAAAAAATGCACCGACCCCCAAGTTGGGCAAAAAGCTGCGGTTGACATCCGATGCAAAGACAGGGTCGCCGGGGTCGATAGTCTGCAATTCGGACAAACCGGCTTCATAAAAGTTAACACCTGCCTTGAGCCCAAGGGCCAGCTTGGTATCTCTGTTGAAACGCAAGATATAGGAATAGTCAAGATACAATCCTTTTTGATTGATGGGCCATATTTGATCGCTCAAAAACGACAAGCCCAATCCCATATTGGTTTTGGCAATGGGCATATTGACCGAGAGGGTTCGGGTATCAGGTGAATGTGCCATGCCTACCCATTGATTGCGGGAGACGGCCATCATGCTCAGGGTCTCCTTGGAGCCGGCATAAGCCGGATTGATGGACAACAGATTTTCCATGTATTGTGTATACAGGGGGTCTTGCTGGGCGAAAGTTTCCACAGCAATAAACAACAGCAGCAGTGTCAGGAATCTCTTGACAAACTGAAGTTTCAGACCATTGATATGAATTGTTTTTCTCATTGTACGAATTTCACGAATTTAAAGCGAATTTCACGAATAGCTCCAACAATAGTGCAACGTAACGCAATTTCTAACTTCTTATTTCTTGTTTCTTATTCCAAAATCGTTAATTCTTAATTCCTATTTTCTCATTTCTCATCTTCTCTCTTTCTCATTTTCTCATTTCTCATTTTCTCATTTTCTCATTTCTCATTTCTCGTCTTCTCATTTCTCCCTTTCTCCCCTCATCAAGCTATCGTTCCATGTAAACAGCGCCGCTGATTTTCTTCTGACCATTCATTTTCAGTATATAATAATAGGTACCTGCTGGAACAGGACCCGAACCTACACTCATTCCAGAGGTTTCATTTCCGTCCCAGAAGCCGGCTTTACCATTTCCATGGCCATAGTTGTTTGAACGGTAAACAACATTTCCCCAACGGTTGACAATTTCGATGCTAATGTTACTGTATATTGCCAGACCTTTAATTTCAAATTGATCATTCAGGCCGTCACCATTGGGAGAGAAGGCATCAGGAATAAACAATGGCACATCATCGACAAGCACCAGTACAGAGGCCTGGGCACAATGTTGGAAATAGTCACAAATTGAATACTCAAAAGCATCAGAACCTGCAAAATCAGGATTGGGTGAATACGAAATCAGAGAATCTCCTGCCACCATTGCATTCCCGTTTTGCGGTGGATTGATAATTGTGAGAGTCGCTGGATTAAGACTTTTTTTCGGGATATCATTGGTTAATACGTTGATGTCGACACTAAAATTTAACGCTGTATGGGCAGTGTCCCTGATGGCCTGGATAAACCAGTTCACCTGAATCGAATCGGTGTCGAAACAGCCAAATTGATCGGTAACGGTCAGGTAATATTTTCCGGGTTGATTGATCACCGGATGGACCGTGGTACTTTCACCATTGATAGGTCCGTTTTCATTTTCCCATAAATAACTCAGGTTGTCACCTGTACTTTTTGAACCATCAAGGATGGTGGATTGATTCACTGCGATGTAAATACTTTCGCCCGCATCGGCTTTTACGGGGGTTGATACCATGATACCAATGGATGCAGAACTTTTAAGCCCATTGATATCGGTCACTGTTAAAACATAATTCATATTGGTTCCGGGGGTAAATACCGGAGTAGCACTATTTGCATTGTCCAGATAAATGGAAGGCTCCCAATGAAAGGTAAGACCCTCACCGGTGCTTTTGGATGCATCTAAAATAACTGATTGACACGCTCCCGACATGATGTATTTCAAATTTCCAATGATCACTGTTGGGTTGGAAATGATGGCCACAGGGCCTACTATAGTTACTTTATTGACCACGATGACAATTGCCTTGGTGTTGGTACAGCCTTTTTGGTCGGTTTCAACGACCGTTGGATAGTAGGTTCCAGTCTTCAACCAATTGACAGAAAGAGTTGAAGCGTTTTGTCCTGTAACAATAATCGCTTCTGTATTTAAAGCATTCTTTTTAAAAGTAGATTCATTGTAGATGGTCCAGCTATAAGAACTTCCGGCATGATTATCCACCTGGTAAGTCTTGGTATCACCTTCGGAAACAAGCATACCACCCTGAGCCGTGGCAGAAGCCAAAGCTGATAGCGCCAGTAAAATTACCAGCATCAGGCGTTTATATGTCGAACCGTATTGGGCCATTTCTAATTGTAATAATTATTCATTCAATATTAATCTCCTGAAAGACCGAACCGGAAAAGCGATATAGCTCAACCTGGCAACCTGTAAGGAAATATTGTAAATCAACCAGTTATCTGTATTTCAATTGAACCGATAACCATCATCAACCATTGTGCTTCATCAACCAGCCAACCGCAGGGCCTGCAGGGAATAAACCCTACAGCCCGTTACGCCGGTATATTGATAAAAGCTATTAAATCAATGTTTTATAAAAATAAAGAACTGCTAGTTCGTAGTTATACCCGATGTGTGTGGTCTTGATACAGCTGTTTCACCAGTTTTGAGACCTGTACCGTTTTCAACTATACCATTGATTGTTATACCGTTGGAGATAATTGCTGTTGCTGTAAAATCAGCTTTATCACTGGCAGCGTCGTTAGCGTTCGTGTATACCTTGATATTATCGACAGTATAAGTAATTGTAACGGCAGAATTATCAGTTACTGTAACACTTGTTCCAGAGATTGATGCATTAGTAGAGTATTCAGCAGTTGGTGTGTAGCCAGCAGGAACATTCAAATTTAAATCAAATTTGTAACCGGTATACGAACTACTCAATCCTGAAGGATTAACAGTAAAGACAATAATTGCATTTCCATGGTCATATTGTACATCATTTCCAATTAAAGAAACCGAAACTTTATCTGCATAACAAGATGTTGCTCTAGCAGCTGTTAAATTCAGTGTAAACGGATTTAATGTAATCTGAACAGGTAGTACTTTTTCATTTGAGCAGCCAGTTGCAGTTGTTGTTTCTAATATATGCACATAATACCATGTTCCAACAGTTAATCCGGTAGCCGCCCAAGTAATGTCTGTTGATGCTGTTCCATCTGAAGCAATAACTGCATCAGTTAATGCATCAACTGTTAAACCAGCCTTAGTTACTGACCATAGAAATGTACTTAAAGGATTTGCGGTCACTGAATAGTTGTGTTTGGCTCCAGGAGAAGGATTGGTGCCTGTACTTTGACCAAAAACATTTGCGCTTGCTACTGTGAACAATGCAATAATCGAAAGAAATAATAGCTTTTTCATTGTTGTAAAAATTAATTGTTTATAATTTGATTGTTATTTATTATTTGTATTAATCTGTTAAAATTGATGAAGTTTTAGGAACAGCATTGATGGTAGCTGTTCCATCATTATCAAGTATATTATTCTCTGTCGTTGCATAAGCAGCTTTTCCATCGGTAATCGCCAACTTTACAACATCCTGAATATCAAATTTGGAATCAATAACTATAGTAACAGTAAAGGAATTTGTCCCGATTGGGATTATCATATCATTTCCTGTTAGCAGTGTACCGTTGTATATTCCACCACTTATAATAACTGATGAAATTACTGCACTTGAAGTTGTAGTGAGCGCATAGTCGAAAGTTGATGTTTTCGTATTATCTCCAGTACAAGTTACAGTATAAACTACAGTAGTATTGCCTGGTCTTAAAGCTGCATCTGCAATTATGGTTCCACTACCCATAGCACAACCTTCTGAAGGTGGAGAAACGGCCAGATTATAAGAATTCGCCTTCAAATCAACAGAAAGATTTCTTACTGTTGTACAACCAGATGGTGTTAATTCTGTTACTGATAAAATATGTGTACCAGCAATATTTCCCCAAAGAATAGTTACAGAAAGACCATCTAAGGCTCCTTGAATAACTCCACCAGAAACTGCCCAACTCATAGTAGTTGAGGCAATTGCACTTTTCGTACTGGTATAAACATGAGTTGAATTTGCATAGGGAGTCAATCCTGTATTCTGTGCACTTGCCCCCATACTGGTGATCATCAAGGCCACCACAGCGATCAGATAAGTAATTGTTTTGTTCATTTTGTTCTATTTTAGTTATATCTATTTTTTTCTATGTTTCTTTTATGAATGTTAATCCGGTACAATTTCACCGGGTGTTGGTAACGGATTGACTGTTACTGCTATGATATTCGAAGTGGCAGGACTCCCAGTAGCACAAGTGGCATTTGAGGTCATGCGGACTGTTATGGAATTACTATCAGTCAAAGTTGTTGATGTATAAATTGGAGTGGTTTCTCCACTGATAAGAACTGCTCCATTGTACCACTGATAGGTTGGCACTCCGCCATTGACAGGCGTTGCAGTAAAGGTGACAGATGTTCCCTCGCAGATTGCACCCGTTGGTAATACTGTAATAATGACACTTGAAGGTAAAATTGGATTCACAATAAACTTCCCTGAAATTAGGCTGATAACATTTCCGCAGGTTCCGTTCACTTCACAATAGTAATACAGAGTTCCCGATGCATCTGATTGTGGAGTATAACTGCTGCTTTGCGCTCCATAGAAGGACCCAAGAGAACTTCCACCACTGTTAACTGCACTCACGTTGCTGTACCATTGATAGGTTAAACCCACTCCTGCTGCAGTAAAAGTAATAGGGTCAAAGGCAACGTTCAAACACCTTGTCTGAGTTGCGGTCGACTGACCAGTTTTTTCTGTAACAGTAATTACCGTTATTGTTTGAATGGAAGTGTTTACAGTACCACAGCCAACGCTGCTAATTGCACAATAAAAGTTAGCAGTTGCAGCAAGATTACCAGGTGCGTATGTTTTAGAAGTAATTATTGTTGGAGCTCCATCTTTATACCATAAATAAGTATAGGCGCCTGTTCCACCTCCACCTGTTGCGGTAAAGGTTCCAGGGGCGGTATTGATGCAAATCGGAGAACTACCTCCACTGATACTGGCTGATAAAGCTGCATACACGAACCAGCTTACCTGGTTTGAACCGGATAAATTACAACTTGCTCCTGTAGCTTTCCTGTGGCTTTCTATAAGGTTGGTACCGGCTACTGCTGCAAAATTGGGAATAGAGCTGGACCAACTGCTCCATGAACTACCATTGTCTGTTGAGTAACGATACTCATCAGCTACGGGGGCTATTCCACCAGTCCCGGCAACTGCACTCACCGTCAACATCTGACCTGAAGCCACTGAAGCACTTATTGGAATCATAGTAATGACTGGAGCCGTTGGTATTGCAACAACTGACCGGCTTAAAATTGCAGGTATTGATAAATTACAACCTGATCCTGTTGCAGTCCGGTAAGTTTGAATATCTACTGAAGTATGCCCCATAGTACTAAGAAATTGTCCTGATGTATAAGTACCCCATGAACCATTGTCAAAGCGGTATTGCAACATATCTGCGATGGTTCCTGCGCCGCCTGAACCTGCTGTTGCAGTAGCTGAAATGGTTGTTCCTGTACAGACAGCTCCCGCTGCAGTTGAAGGTGTTAGAGTTCCTGAAACAGGTACTGCATTGATGGTCCAGCTCAGGGTAACAGGCGCAGAGTTTGGACAGCCTCCTCCCGTTGCTGTGCGATAGGTTCGGATATCTATTGAAGTATACCCGGTGGTAGAGTAGCTTGCACCTGAAGTATAAGGCAACCAGGAGCCACCGTTATATCGGTATTCCAAAATATCTATGATGGTTCCCGCTCCGTTAGAACCCGCAGTGGCAGCAGCTGAAACATTTGTACCGGCACAGACAGTTCCGACGGGAATATTTGGCGTTAAAGTACCCGCAGTAGGCGCTGCACTAAAGATCATAATAACTTCATTGGAGGTGGCAGGATTTGTTATGGCACAGGGCGTTGCATTGGAAGTCAATACACAGGTAATCTTATCTCCTGTTAAAGGGGCATAAGAATAGGTAGTGATGTTGGTTCCCACATTGAGGCCATTGACTTTCCATTGGTATGCAGGAGTTGTTCCTCCATTTGCGGGTGAGGCTGTAAATTCTACTGTAGCTCCTAAACAAACAGGATTATTTGAGGCCACAATACTCAGGCTAACAGGCAAACTTGGATTAACAATAATGGTAGCCGTTCCTGTGATCGTATTTGAGCATGCAGGTAGAGTTTGATAAATGACACTTACTAAATTGTAAGTAAAAGTTCCGGCAGTAGTTGTGGGAGCAGCTATTATTGCAGTAGTGCTTGCACCTACATTGATGGTCGGCTGTAAAGTTGTGTTAATTTTATAGGTGACCGTAACAGGAAATGCCTGTGGATTGGTAAATGTTATATATGGAACAGTTGAATTTTGACAAACTGTAGTTGTTCCGCTTATACTTGCTGTGGGAGTTGGACGAAATGTTAGAGTTCGAAAAGCAATGGCATCACAACCACCGAGAGCCGGCACGACATCAGTTCTCAACCGCAAGGTATCCGTACCACTATAATTGGCAACGGGAGTATAGGTAATGGTTGCTGGAGTAGTTGTAGAATCAGTGGAACTCAATGAACCACCACCAGAAACAATCGACCATATAGCTTTTGTGGCACCTCCACTATAACTTGAACCTGTTAAGGTGATTGCTACAGGTGAAACCAACTGACAAGCTAGATCAGGTCCTCCTGCAACAACAAAAGGTCCATTAACTGTGATTAAACATGGATTGGTATATATAGAGTGACAAATAGCACCGCCACTGGTAGCCACTGTTCTTCTTTGAAAGCTTGTAGTTACTGAAAGTGCCGGAGGACTGTATGTTGCAGAAGTTGCTCCGGGAATGGGGATAAAACTCCCGGTAGTTTTAGATTCCCATTCATAAGTGATTGCTCCGGTACCGCTACCTGCTGTGGTGGAACCTATCATAGCTGGAGTATAGCCACGACAAATCGTTTGTGTATTGTCGATAGCTCCTGGTACAGGTACTGCATTAATTACAACAGTCCCTATACCTGTTGCCATACATGCTTGTTGAAATATAATATCATCCAATGCAAAATCATTGCCAGTTGCTGTAGTATTCTCATTGCGTAATTCTAAAATGGCAGAAGTAATACCAGAACCAGAAGTCCAGTTGTAAATAAACTGTATCCATGTGCATCTTGTGGAGACCGCGGAATATGGAAGTGCAAGTTTAGCTCCATTTACGTAAAGTTGTGATTGAGAAGGACTGGTTGGATGCACACTTTGCACCCAATAAGTGAACTGGTAGTCAGTATTCTCAACCACATTGACCGTTTGTGTCCATATATTTTTAGAAAGAGGGGCCCCGTTAACGACCATCATTAAAGTGCCTGAAGGTGTATGATCAGTACAATCCCAAAAATCGTTGTGAACAGAATGTGGATCTGCAACCAATGTATAAACTCCTTCGGGACCGAGAGCTCCAGTTGCTGGAACAACATAAGTATAGTTACTACCAAAACCAATATTACCCAATTCAAAATCACCATTGGCGATCAGGTTTATTCCACTTAGAGCACTACCCGTTACCTTGTAAGATCCTGCATTAGCAGCAGTAGCAATGGGGATGGTCGGATTTGCTAAAAGTGAATAAAATCCATTAGGGCCTTCCCAGTACTGGTTGATTAAATTGGCCCCTATACTTGTCAGATTAATTGGCGATCCGGTACAGACAGTTCCTGCACCTCCTAGCGTAATGGTTGCCGGCAAAATAACTACAGCCTTAACTTCAGTCCTGGGAGAAGAAGTGATACCAGCATCGGTAGCATCGACATAGTAGGATGTACTTGATGCAAGATAGGGAGTAGTATAATTGTTACCTGTCATTAACCAATTGCCTGCTGAATCGTACCAGTTGACAACCCCTGCCGATGCTGCAGCGGTCAGATTAATAGTTCCCGGACCACAGTGGCTTCCTGAAAAACCGATGATGGTTGGCGCTGCTGCACTACTATTCGAACCATTGTAACTTTCTGTTTCAGATGGATTATCAGAAATAACAACAATAGAGGATGCAGCCAGTGCAAAGGATGCAGAGAACATCATTAATACTATAAATAGACCCACCTTGCCAAAGATGTTTCTATTTTGATTTTTGGTAACATCAATAACCAAAGGGGAAAAAGTATCAGGCCTTGCAGTTGAATGTTCAGCAATAGACGCGCAAACCACCTGACACTTTTGCCAGGTCATCTTTTGAGTCCATATTTTACGAAAATAAATGATCAATTTATTTTTCATTCTCCTTCAATTCTATTTACTAACTCTAAAGCTACTACTTTATATTTAATGTTAAAGAGGCATCTATCAAACCTACTTTTAGAGTTAGCAAAACAGGGTTTTGGCTTATCCATTATTTGAAAAGGGAAAGTGAGAATGAGACTGGGCACACAATTCGTCTAATTCGTTTTAATTCGTGTAATTCGTAATTTGGTGAGAAAAGGAGAAAGGATACTACTTTTGTGAGTTCGATAGATTCATGTTATAAAGTTGGGAATTGGTCAACGATTTGGTGAACCAAATATCAAAACATATCTTTCCTTTGAAGTCATATTCAATTGAATAGATAGGATTCACTTTCAGTAAAAACAGGCATGCAAATTACATTGTCAACATAGTCATTTATGAATTTGTCTATGGTGTCTATGTATTAAAATTATGAGTCCACTTCAAAAAGTCGAATCCTGCCACTAAGGCACAAAGACTCAAAGTTTCACTAAATGTATGTGTCTAATAACAAACACTTTGTGTACCTTTGTGGCTTAGAGTCTTTGTGGCAATTTTTATTTTATTGACTTTTCGGAGTGGACTCAATTATCAAAATATCAAAATATCAGTTTCTCAATTTGAAACATCAATCTTATGGTTTAAATATTCATTTTAGCAAGATGTATCCCCTTTTGATTTTAATACTACAAAATACAACATTGATATTTTGATAATTTGATAATTTGATATTTATCTTTTTACCTTGCATGCCTGGTCATAATTGGATGAACTTTTTATCGAGTGAGTAAAACAAATCGACTAAAGGAGTACACTTTAAATTTATTTTACAAAAAGAGTGTAAAAAAATACCCATTCTTCATTATAAAATGTATTTTTGCTTCCACTGAACAATGTATCCCTCCCGAGTACTCGGGATCGGGAAAAGGAGGAGGAATCGTTGGGCAAAAAAAAACCATCCCGAGTACTCGGGAAGAATTAACCTTGCACATTCATGGATAAAGTATTAATTATCGACGACAATAAATTGATTTTAAGATCATTAAAAGAGTCGATCAGTAGAATGGGTTATCAAACAATTGAAGCTGAAGATGGAGAAGCAGGGTTACTACTTGTACATTCAGAAAAGCCTGATCTTGTGATTACTGACTTTCAGATGCCAGGGATTGACGGACTTGAGGTTCTTTCCAAAATACGCAAGCTAAATATTTCACTTCCTGTAATATTACTGACCAGTTTTGGTGATGTAGCGCTGACTATCAAGTCAATTCAACTAGGCGCATTTGACTTTCTTGAGAAACCTATTGATCAGGTTAAACTCAAAAACACCATTCAGATGGCCCTTAATTCAGTAAAAGTCAGCAATAGTCTTGACGAGGTATTGCATGTAGATGCATCGAGTGAGAATATGCTGGAGGACAATATCCTGGTAGGAAAGACACCCCAGATGAAGGAGATCTTCAAAAATATTGGACGTATTTCCCTGAGCAAGGTAAACGTTCTGATACAGGGGGAGACCGGTACTGGTAAGGAATTAATTGCCCGGTTGATACATTATTTCGGCATCACACTCAATAAACCACTGGTGGTTGTCAACTGCAGTGCCCTGTCGGAATCACTTCTGGAGAGTGAGCTCTTTGGCCATGTGAAGGGATCATTTACAGGTTCTATCCGTGACAAGAAAGGTAAGTTTGAACTTGCAGGTGATGGAACGATCCTTCTGGATGAAATCTCAGAAATATCGCTTAACACCCAGGTGAAGTTATTGCGTGTTATTCAGGAACTGGAATTCGAAAAGGTGGGTGGCGAAGAAGTTATTCCTATGAGAGCACGTATCATCACTGCAACTAACCGCAGCCTCGAAGATTTGATTAAAGAGGGGAAATTCAGGGAAGATTTATATTACCGTTTGAAAGTCTTCACCATTGACCTACCACCCCTGCGCGAGAGGAAAGATGATATCCGTGATCTGGTAATCCATTTTCTATATAAATTGAACAAGAGATTCAATAGAAATGTCGTAAAAATAGGTGATGGAGTAATTGAGATGTTACAGGCTCATGATTGGCAGGGAAATGTCCGTGAACTGGAGAACACTATACTGCAGGCCATTGTAATGTCAAAAAGCGATGTACTGGAAAAAGAGAATATCTCATTGAATTCCAGACAACATGAAAATGGAAAAATTGTACAAGAACTTCCACCCTTTCGCTCACTGGCTGATGTTGAGAAATACCATATCCAAAGAATACTGGACGAGGTCAATTGGAGTAAACAGGAAGCTTCACAAATACTGGACATTACACGACCTACATTGAACGCCAAGATTGAAAAGTATGAGTTGATAAGGAGTTAGAGAAGGTGAGAAGGTGAGAAGGTGAGACAGTGAGAAGGTGAGAAAGTGAGAAGGTGAGAAAATGAGAAATTGTGAAATTGTGAAAGGCATTTTCTCAACTTCTCATCTTCTCATTTTCTCATCTTCTCATTTTCTCATTTTCTCACCTTCTCATCTTATAAGATTCCGTGAGATTTCAGAATCTCAGCCAGATCAGGATGTTTTTTTGAATATTCGCGAAGAGACTTGATTAAGTTGTTGCTTTTTGCATCAGCTACTATCGCTTTATCCAAAGCTGGCTTTAGCGCTGTCCTGCGGTCCCATATTGTATAACCGAGTGTAAACAAGTTCAATGCTAATAATATTCCAAGTATCCAATTTTGATTGTCAAACTTGTCATTGACAGCTTCGAATCTTTCATTGACAGAATCGAATTTTTCATTGACAGCTTCGAACCTTATATCCATCTTTGATTCAAGAGTTTCCAACTTTGTTTCGGTGCGGACAGAACGATCACGATCAGCTAACGTGTATGGCACCACAATATCTTTCTCTTGTCCCAAAACAGAGAGATTAAGGGAGGTGAGAAATAACAGCACGATCAAAAGAATTGGGTTCATAAACTTTGAATATAACACGAAGGTATGAAAAAAAATTGTAATAATTATACAATTGGCAATCAAATAGTTTGAAAATGAGAATGTGAGAATGTGAGAATATGAGAATATGCCCTTCTCATAATCTCATATTCTCATATTCTCACTTTCTCATTTTCTCACATTCCTATTTTCTCACCTTCTCACCTTTTCATCTGAGATTTTTTATCCAACTAACTAATATATTGTATTTTATATTAGACCTCTTTTTAAATGCTCTATGCAAAACTCAAATAACTTTGCCGTTTTGAAGAATTCAACGAAAATTTTATCTATAGGCGAATAATCATACTTTATCAACTTCTTTTATTAAATTATTCATTCTGAGATTTTTCACCCAACTCTGTGATATTTAGTATTTTACTTTATAGGTCTTTTAAAATGCTCTATGCAAATCTCAAATAACTTTGCCGTTTTGAATAATTCAACGAAAATTCGATCTATGTCTGAAAAATCAAAAACCTTATCAACTTCATTGAATGAATTACACGAATTGATTTCCCGGTTCCTTGTAGGGTTCTCATTTTCTCACCATCCCCTACAACCATCCAACCATTTAACTATTTAACCATCCAATTTACTTCATTTCAATTTCATCCGCAAAACTTGATGCTGCCTCTTTTGATGCGAAGCCTGTTATCAGCAATTTATAAAGATCATTTTCATACATAATGGTCACCGTTCGATCGATGCGTTTCTGTAAATTCTTCTGTGCATTGATTGCATCTTCTTCTCTTTCGTATTCACCCAGATGAAGGGATGTTTTGGTTCTCATACCGGAAATATAGTAAGTTTCGACACCTTCACTCTTCAATTTGGCAGCCAATTTATCAACAAGCCTGCGATTGGATAGTTCTGGTATCCGTACAAAATAGTAGTCAGACCCATAAATAACCATCGCCGGTTTTCCTATAATAAAACTTATTCTTCTACAAAGCGCCAATGCATTGGTCTTATCTTTAAATGCTCCGGCATTCAGTGTTTCACCCTGTGTACCTATTATAACTACCTTATTATTATTCACTATATAAGCCTTGCTATTTACTGCAGTTTGATGAGACAGAGAATCTGCAAGTAGTTCTTCCTGAGAGGTCTTTTTAGTACTATCGGCCACTTCCTCAACTTTAGATCCAAGTAAAAAGTCCAGGTTATCAATGATGTCTCCATCCACTGAATTGGAAAAGGTGGCAGGTATCTGTGCAGGTGATGCCGACATGTTAATTTTCTTAAGTTGTTCCTTATCTATACGCACAGAGTATTTGCCAGGTTTAAGACCCAGGTAACTGTAATAACCATCCGACTCGGTGAGGGTGCGTGCCACCAGGATGGTGTCGTTGCGATAGAAACAAACCAGGATCCTCCCCTGCCCTTTCGATCCATTATAAACAGTTCCTGCCGCCTCTCCCATCACGGAAATAGGAACAGGAATCGTCTTAAACTGATTGGGATCAATCATTACTTTCATGGTCTGTTTTTCCATCTGCCAGGCTATATTGTCGAAGCTGTTCTTGTCCAGCTCCAGGAAATAACTTGTATATGGTGTCAGGTCCAGAATGCGGATGGTGGTATCTTTCTCATTTCGCACAATGGTTCCACCGTTGATTTTGAACTTAAGACCCTCTGCCTTGGGTTCACCGCGATCTTGTTTGCCATTGCCATTGGTATCCAGGAACGGCAATAGTGAGATGGCGCCTTTACCCACGCTGCTGCGGTTATTCGTTCCCGTAAACCTACTCTTGCGGTCATAGAGTAAACTGCCCCTTGCCGATTCGACCAATGTATTTTGTTTGTCTGTATTGCGGATCGAAACACCTGTTTGTGCAAAGTTGAGATCATATCTGAAACCCACTTCAATGCTCCGGGTATTGCTCCTGAAGTTTTGCTCGAACGACATGTTTAAAAATCCCTTCTTAAACAATGGCTTTTCAAGATTGGCCTTGACAGAAATCAGTTGATTGCTGTTGTATTCATATTGAGCCTGAGGTGTAAGTGCAATCCGTTTGGGCAATCGAAATGAAAGGGAGAGATTACTGTATACATAAGGCTTGCTCAAGTCGGTAAAGATCCCATAAGTTGTAAAGTTGGTTGATATGCCATAAACTGATCCTGACCAAAGCATTTCGGCATTGGTATTCTTCAGGTTGGGTAGAACGATCTGGTTAAAAGTAAACCGTGAGTAGGCAGCAAAATTCTTTCCTTTTATAGGAATGGAAACGGTCGCCTTTCGTTCTTCCAGGTAATTGTAGATGATCGCCTTTTGTCCGGGCACATATTTTGTATAGTTGAGTTCAAACTGCATGTTGGAAGGAAGCCGGTAGCTGAGCAACCCTTTGGCCCGCACGCCATAAGTATATTCTCCGGTAAGAAGGAGGCCGCTCATCAAACGGAGTGAAGAACTTACAAAGGGCATCGCATTTCCTGACATGATTGAGGATAGGTATTCAGCTCCGCCACCAATGGTTAACCTTCTGCTCACTCCATAGTTAAAGGTACCGCGAGAGAACCTGCTCTTGATGCTGTCTTCAACAACACCGGCACTCATGGTATATTCAAACTCTTTGGGAGGCAAAAAGTTAAATGGGATACTGATATTCTCTTCCTGAATCCTTTCTTCACCCCAAAGGCCATAAAACTTAAGCGTTACTGCTGAATTTCCATAGACCAGCGGAACCTCAAATTTATAAAGTCCCGAGGCATCCGCTTTCATATAGTCGATCAGTACATTGTTGACGTATAGTTCAACCAGCCAGTTGGGTTCTGTGATATTGGTGAGAGTATAAGTGCCGAATGAACGCCTGTAAGTTGTGGGTGTATTGGTAAATTGAACCCCTACAATGGGGTCAAAAATAGAAGCGGTCACCTGTGAGTAGATTTTACCCAGCATGACCTGCCGCATGATAGGCCGCTCGTTGTTGACAAACTTCCACAGGTATTGCTGCTGCTTTTCGGTAAACGGACTGTTGTTGTTATAGTTGAGCCGCACATTGGCTTCCCCTCCTGCCAGTACAGTTCCTAAATCCAGGTTGATCCTCGCATCCGTCTTACGGCCCAAATCCTGGGTAGATATCACTGACCAGTCGGCCATTCCAAAGTGCAGCAATGGAAAACTACGGCCAATGACAGTGTCAGTTTTAACCTCACCGGTCAATTTGCTGATATTGGCCCTCATCTGTTCCTGGCGCATCTCACGGATAATGGGCAGCTCCAGTTTTGTACTCAGCATAACGGATAAACTTCTGAAACTGAAAATACAGTCAAGGCCAAATATTTCACCAAAAAAAGGAGACCGTAGATACAGATTGGTCTCTGTTTTAACCATATCACCCCCTTTAAGGTCATATACTTTTCCCTGGTAAGTAACTCTATTGTTCAGTTTATCGACAATGTAAGTTGCTTCCTGGTTAATGAAAAACCCGGTTACTGAATCCAACTGAGCTGACGGTGTATTCTTGATTTTAAGAAGGGAGAAGATATCCGTAATAGGAAGATAAACCGTTTCATCGCGTATAACTGCAGGGATATCAGCCCCTCCCACCTTCTGGATACTCAGGAAAACAGAGATCTCATCGTATTCAGGCTCATTCTGAGACATCACCTTAAGGGGTATCGCGGTGAATAATAACAACAGGCATGCCATCGAACTCAAAATACCCGAAATGCTTTTACATTTCGGGTATTTATTGTAAAACGATGACACGAATCCTGGCATATTGGATGTAAATTTTTAAATTATTGTTGTATAAAAGTTACTGAAAATGAACCACTATAGAATCCCGGAGGACTGGCCGCTTCTGTTCCAATTATCAGAGTACCGCCGATATAAACATCAGTTGAAGTTCCCGTGGTTATAAACGGATTACCTGTACTGGCATCCTCCAAATGAAGGGTCACTGTTCCTTTGGGACCAGTTAAAATTGCATCTTGGCCATTAACAATGTTAATCATAGTTCCCGGTTCCGCATCCACTGTAAATCCTGCGCAAGAAGTTGTTGAACTCAAAAGGATAATATCCCCTGATATAAATTGCCGGCCTCCATTAAAATCCACTTTTACTCTACCACCGTTCTGTCCGGAAACAATAGACCCAAAATTAAGTTGTTGATTCATTCTTACAACGATAATGGGCCTTGGTGGCATTTCTTGTGCTTCAACCTGAAGGACAAATGTCACCAGGCAAACCAATAAACAGAATGGCATCAACCACCTATTTAACCACTGGTATTGAATTAAACTATTCATAATTTGTCCTCATTATTAATTTTTCAGAGTAGGTCTTTTTACCCGAGATAAGGGTTATGACATACACTCCTGTACTTACATTTTGATTGATTTCAACAGTCTCATCTCCTGTAACCTCTCTACGGATTATAGTCTGACCCAAGAGGTTCGTAACCAATAAGTTTCCTTTGATATTGGACGGAAGGTTTGCTTTCACCTTTAAGTAATCACCCGAACGTGAGAGATTAAACATCTTACCAGCAACAGCATTGGTTTTAGTAAGTTCCGAGAGCGAAAATTCCAATGTAAAGCGATTGTTGTATATACCGGTCTTTAGAAAGAATCTATAATCCGGAAGTCGTTGCAAATCAATTTGTTTCCCAGTTTCTGCATCCACCAGATAAATGTACATTTCATCGGGAAGCCTACTGATATCCATCGCCTTGAAGTTGATCCATCCATCCATAAAGGTAGTAATCCCAAGCGGAATGCGTGTAAGGCTATCCGTTGGCAGTGGCATTCCATTGATTGATAATTCAGTAGTCTCAGGAGTCAGTGTATAGAGATTGGGTACCTGCACATCGGTATTGGTCATCTTCAAGGCATCCAAATCCTTGTCGAAACTCAGGCTGGACGATTGGTCAAAGTAAATAACAGCAGCATCGTCTATGGGATTCTTTGTTTCAAAGTTGGCTGCAAAGCGAAGGATCACACGGTTATCAATCACCGCATTCTTAAATACAGGGGTAAGATTGTTGATCCTGACTGGATTAGTTATTCCCAATGTGCCGGTAACGGGATATGCTCCATCAGTTACATGGACGAAAAATCCCTGCATGGCTGCAATAATCCTACCTGCATTACCGGTAGCAACTCCTTTCACATAACTACTGTAAGAACCAGAGTATTGATTACTGGCATTGAAAAAATACATGGCACTGTCGATATTGGTCTTTGTCCAACCTGTTACCGCAGCCCAGTCAATGGGAGAAGGATAAGGGTTTCCCACCAGGTTAAATCCTTTGGTATATTTCCTGTGGTGATTGTATAGTGTAGTAGCAAGAGCACCATTATTGACCTCCCCTGCAATATTCACTGTAATAACAGCAGGAGTAGTTTCCGATCCAAAATTGGCAGCATACCCGGCCAATGGAAACAATGTGTTTCCTGGAGTAATGTAATTGACCCAACCTGACCGATATACAGTGACTGAAGAAGAATCCTTATGGTTATCTTCATCATAACTGTAAAAGGTTGGAAAGGCTGCAGTTAAGATAACCTCCGGTGTAAATTCATTCACGGTGGCTGCCTGGAAAGGAGAACTGAAATACTTGTACCCAAAACCGGATAACAAGGGAATATACCGTTGCATATTCACATTTCCCATCACTTGACCACTGCCCGTTCCATCAATCAATGCCGTTTGGGTGGCAGTTGAAAGAAGGGTAAGGAACCCTCCTGAATTTAGGGTTCCTTTCGATACCTTTACAATCCCTGAAATATTCAATGGCCCCAGCAAAGTGGCACCTAATAGTGGCTTATCAATTGTCAAATTAAGAATCGTATTAGTAACAAATAATCCAAGGCCAAGGGTCTGTGCTAAGGTACCTTTCATTTCAATGGTACCCGCTGTTGCATTAATGGTACCAGTGTTTAATATTAAACCTGCAATCTGAAGTGTATTCCCGGTAACTGTTACCGAAGCGCCAGGTAGGATGTTCAGGCTATTGGCTTCTCCAACAGCTCCTGCAGAGAGAATAGGATAAGGGAGTTTACCATTGGCAATCACTACGTTAGAGGTAAGTGTCGGAAGTTGATTACAGGCCCAGTTGCCGGGATTGTTCCAATCAGAGTCAATGTCACCAATCCAGGAACCATCGGGAGTGATTGTAAATATTTTTGTAGAAACTGCATTTCCACATGGAGAATTTCCATAGGCAGTCAGAGTTAAAGTAACACTTCCTGCAAGGATATCCAGCAAGCTGGGTGTATAGGTTGCCAGGGTCAATGAATTAGCATTGGTAATAGTTCCTATTCCACTTGAAGTCCAAGTTACAGAGGCATAATTGGTTGCACTTGAACCTGCAGTAATATTTACCGCTCCCAAGCTGGAGCAGGTTGATACGGGTGCTCCAGCCACTGACGTTGCTGCCGGGATGATGGTAATGGTAATAGGAGTAGTATAAGGTGAATTACAAGTAACTCCACTTATCGCTATTGTCCTTCTTTGATAACTTGTGGTAACATTCAGTGCTGGTGGTGAATAAGTTGCACTTGTAGCACCACTGATGGTGACATAACTGCCGCTTGCATCAGTTTGCCATTCATAAGAAATTGTCCCGGAACCTGTTCCTGCCGTTACCGAAGTAAGTGGCGAAGGTGTAGTTCCACTGCAAAGACTTTGTGTTGAGCCAATTGATCCTGCAGTCACATCAGCGTTAATAGTTACAACCACACTAGAAGTTGCCTCACAGGCTTGTTGAAAAACAATATCATCCAGCGCAAAATCATTTCCTCCTCCAACTAAATTTTTATTTATCAGTGATAAGTCGGCCGTTGTACTTGATCCTGAATTCCAGTTGTATACAAACTGTATCCATTGACAGGTTGGTGTTAAGGCAGTATAAATTGGCCCGGCTATAGCTCCATTTACATATAACTGCATTTGTGAAGGATTGTTACCTACAACACTTTGAACCCAATAAGTAAATTGGTAATTGGTATTCGGAACAACATTGACCGATTGAAACCAAACTTTTTTATCTGCTGTTACTGACCCATTAATGACCATCTGTTTACCAGTTCCGGAGGTATGATCCCCACAAGCTAAAAAAGCGGAATGTCGTGTATTTGGGTTAACAATCACATCATAAGTCCCTTCACCGGTAAGCCCTGAAGGACTTAATATGTAATCACTCGAAATACCAGTAGTTCCCAATTCAAAATCCCCATTGGTGACCAGGTTTGCTCCACTCAACGCACTGCCTGTTACAGTGTAAGTACCCGTCATAGATGTCGTTACACTATTTAATGTTGGATCTTTCTCAATAGAGTAATAATTGTTGGGGCCTGTCCAGTACTGACTGGTGAAATTGATACCTGAACTTGCAAGGTTCACAGTAGATCCTGTACAAAATGTTCCTGCACCTGTTGCAGTAATAATGGGTGGGGTTATAATAGAGGCCGAAACAGCAACTCTTGGAGTTGAGGTACATCCACCATTGGTGGCATCCACATAATAAGTTGCATTTGCTGACAGGCTGAGAGTTGTATATGTGATACCGGTTCCCAATATACCACCCCCACTTGATCCTGCATACCAATTGATAATTCCGGCAGAAGCTGTTGCACCTAAAGTCAAAGTTCCTGCTCCACAGCGTGATGCCGGCATTGTTCCTGTAATGGTAGGTGGTGGAAGTTGAGCATTGATAATTACAGTTGTTGATGTGGCAGATATACATCCCAAAGAATTGGTTACAGTGTAAGTATAAGTTCCTGTTGCCAACCCAGAAATTGTTGTACTTGTTCCTGAACCATTGATTGTACCCGGATTAATGGTCCATGTTCCTGAGGGCAAACCGCTTAACACAACACTTCCTGTTGCAGTAGCACAGGTAGGTGCCGTGATAGTTCCTACTGTAGGAGCCGACGGTGTTGCAGGTTGTGCATTGATAACTACATTGACGGAAGCGACGGAGGTACATCCTGCTGCATTGGTTACTGTATATGTATATATTCCAGCATTAATGGCTAATAATGTTGTACTTACCCCTGTTCCAGTAGTTGTTCCACCCGGAGTTCTTGTCAATGTCCATGTACCTGTTGCTGGTAATCCACTTAATACAATACTTCCTGTTGCAGTAGCACAGGTAGGTTGTGTAATCGTTCCTACTGTTGGTGCTGAAGGTGTTGCAGGTTGTGCATTGATAACTACATTGACGGAAGCGACGGAGGTACATCCTGCTGCATTGGTTACTGTATATGTATATGTTCCAGCATTAATGGCTAATAGTGTTGTACTTGCCCCTGTTCCAGTAGTTGTTCCACCCGGAGTTCTTGTCAATGTCCATGTACCTGTTGCTGGTAATCCATTTAATATAACACTTCCTGTTGCCGTAGAACAGGTAGACTGTGTAATCGTTCCTACTGTTGGTGCTGTTGGTGTAGTAGGTTGTGTATTGATAATCACACTAGCCGAACCGACGGAGGTACATCCTGCTGCATTGGTTACTGTATATGTATAGGTTCCAGCATTAATGGCTAATAATGTTGTACTTGCCCCTGTTCCAGTAGTTGTTCCACCGGGAGATCTTGTCAATGTCCATGTACCTGTTGCCGGCAAACCGTTTAAAACAACACTTCCTGTTGCAGTAGCACAGGTAGGTGCCGTGATAGTTCCTACTGTAGGAGCCGACGGTGTTGCAGGTTGTGTATTAATAACCACATTGACGGAAGCGACGGAGGTACATCCTGCGGCATTGGTCACAGTGTAAGTATAAGTATTTGCTGAAAGTCCTGATATGGTGCTACTTGTTCCAGTTCCGGTAGACGTTATAACACCTGGAGTTCTTGTTAATGTCCAGGTTCCTGTTGCCGGCAAGCCGTTTAACACAACACTACCGGTTGCCGTGGCACAGGTAGGTTGTGTAATTGTTCCAACTGTTGGGGTGGCTGGTACAGCCGGTACTGCATTGACTGTAAGCGTTGTACTTGCTGCGGAAATACATGAGGGCGAGGCTGCTAATCTGGCTTTAACAGTATGACCTCCAACGGCTACACCCGTAAAAGTAGCACTTGCCTGATAGGTTCCTGCATCAATCTGATATTCATAAGTTGTTCCTCCTGTTGGAGCTGTAATAACAATCGTCCCTGTTGTTGCACCACAAGTCGGCTGCACAGTTACACTGGCCGTTGGGGTAGCTGGGGCTGTAGGTATAGCATTGATAACAATATTGGCTGATGAGACTGAGGTACAACCTGTTGTTGCACCGGTAAATAGCTGAGATTTTGGAATTATTTGGCTGGACTGTGTTTTACTGCTCCATGATAAATGTGCAACAGCACCACCCCCGTTTTCATAAAATTCCAATACAATATCATACTTCTGACCTGCTGTTAAACTGATACTTGTACTTATATCAGTGGCATTGCCATGATCATTCCAGTTGTTTATAATTTGCGCTCCATTCACCCAAAGCCTGATACCATCATCGCTAATAGTTGTAAAGGTATAATTCTCAGAATAACAGGGTTGAATCTTCCCTCTCCATCTTACCGAGAAATTGTCGGAATTGATGGAGGGATCCGGGCTACCATTTCCCCAGTTATTGTCGATGGTAGCATCTGTGCGCGTTAAAATAACTGGCCCTGTAAGGTCTTTGGTATTATAATATTGAGCAATAAGACCTGTTCCTGTTCCTGGACACGTGACAGTGTTATCCGCATTGGTAACTGTATAGCTGTATGTTCCTGAGGCCAATCCTGAAATAGTAGTAGTTGCTCCAGAACCTGTTGATGTAGATATTACTGCACCCTGTGTTTTTGTCAAGGTCCAGGTTCCTGTGGCCGGCAAACCACTCAATGCTACACTTCCTGTTGCAACCGCACATGTAGGTTGTGTAATTGTACCAATTGCAGGTGCAGTTGGACTAGCATTCACAGTTAAATTATTACCATTATCCGTTGCTGTAATTGCAGGATTACTGCTTATAACCCGAATCCTGTATCCTGTCCCGGGAGTTGTATTTGCTGGAATGGTGGCAGAAATGAATCCTACAGTTGTCGATGATAATGTGCCTATATTTACTGGTGAACCAAAACCACCGGTCGAATTAGATAACTGTGCTGTAAATACATTCCCCGAAGCAAAGGAACTTGTACTGTTAATAGGAACTGAAACAACTGAGCCGGCGCAAAATTGAGAACCTATGATAGAGCCTGTTGAAAGATTTGAAATAATTGCAAGTTCTGCTCCAGTAAAAGCTCCAAAACTTGTTACTCCCGCTGCAGTAAGATTTCCACCGCCAAGCGTAGAATAGCCAACCCATGAATTTGTACTCGTATATTGGACTGCAGTTTGAAGGCCTTGTCCAACAACATCAGCATAACTATAGTTACATGTAACATTGCATGAAAATGAAGAAATCCCCGATTGAGTAACCGTCCAATAGCGGGTTAGATAATTGGTAGCACTTGGATTACTCGGATGCTTTGCATGAGTTACCCTGACCGAAGCATAGGCCCCTGTTCCATAGGTTCCAGAAGTAAAATTAAGTGTAATGGGTGATAAATTACCGCCAACATCGCCAATTGGAAATGTATATGAATCATTTGCTCTAAAAATCTTTCTTAATTCACCTGAGTCATCAGCGACTATCATATTCCCAAAATAGAAATTATCTAAATTTGAAATGGCAGGTGCATCAACCCCTAATGTTAAATTATATCCCCCGAGTTTTAACAGCCCATTTGAAAGAGTTAACGTTCCATTCACGAACTGATCTCTTCCTAACACTATCCCTGGTGAATTATTATTAATATTTAAATTATTAAAGGTCGTAGAACTTGATCCTCCAATAGTTTTACCCGAACCATTCATGGTTATTATTGCTGTTCCCGGAGTAAATGTGCCTCCATTATTTGTCCAGTTTCCAGAAATCACAATTGGAATTGTACCAGGGGAAAAAGTTCCCGAGGTTAATACCAAATCATTGGTAATATTTAAGGTGCCTACATTACCACTGACGCTCAAAAACTGGTCTGAAGATTTTGAGACAGTGATATTATAGAATGATTGGTTATTAGTATTTGTTCCATTGATGGCTGAATTGTATCCGGTAAAATTAATCGTTCCTGCAGTGTGATTAAATGAACTCCATCCGTTAAATGTCCAGTTTCCTCCTACATTGTGGGTAAAAGCTCCGGGGTTAAATGAAAATGCCCGATCTAATATTACATCACCACCAATGGTTAATCCCACTACAGCCGTTGTCGTTGCTCCATCGAGCTTAAAATTGTTACAAATCGAAGTTGTTCCTGTTTGGAGTATTTTTGTTCCATTACTCAATATCAGATTGCCATACTTTTGTGAACTATTCAGATTTGCAACAGTTTGATTTCCACCATAATATTCTACCGTACTTGCACAATCAATGACATGGGTCGAATAATTGGATGGAAAGGTATTTGATCCCCCAATTCTCAAAGTACTACTGGCCGCAATGGTCATGGTACCACCTGCTGAACCACGGTTGGCGGTATAAGTCGACAAATCCAAAGTACCGGATTTTATAGTAATATTGGTAAGAGCCGTTTTATTCGCATTCAGTGTTACCACATTTCCACTTCCCTGATCAATAATCAGACCACCCGATCCACCAAAATTATTTGTAAACTCAACGCCTACTGTTCGTGAATCTATGCCTTTATATTGAAGGGTTGCTCCGGTTGCATAAGTTGGGGTATCCGATGCTTTAGCAGTTCCTTCCATTGAAAGGACTCCATTAACAGCTACTCCCGTTGTTGTTTTTGAACCCGAACCAGAAAGTGTAAGGTTATTATATGTGCTTCCATAAACTATTTGATTTGCTGAACCATTGTATTCAATTGTACCTGTACCTGAATCCAACACACCAGTTTTAGTTATAGTTAGCGATCCACCAATTTTTAATAGCCCACCGTTTGTCATGTCAAGTGTTCCGACTCGTTTATCTCCCAATGTTAAGGAGCCAACAACTTCAATTTGTGAACCTGCACTAAATGAGAGAATTCCTTTACTTCCAGCTGAGTTTCCAGAAGATACTTGAATACTCTTACATATACCATTACTTATATCAACTGTTAAAATAGAATTGCTTGTAATAATAATATCATCAGTAGAATTCGGTTGCCCTCCAATCCCTGACCCAGTGATAATTTCACTCCAGTTTGTATCATCGTTAATTGTAATCTTAATTGCAGCATTGGTTACATTTCTTGTTCCTAACAATAGACCTAGTAATACGATAAATTGAAAATATATTTTTTTTGAAGAATGTAAATTTCGTCTCATACGCTTAGGGGTTTTAAAGGAAATAAACCCAAAAAGAAAGTTGCCAAAGTTCTATATTCGGAAAGTATGCTGAAATAAAAAATGAATAAAGATCCTACCTCATAAGTTGATTGAGCAATACTGTTCTGTAGATGTAATCCAGCCTGACACTCTTGCCCGAACTTCCAGCCCATCCATCTATTTAAAACACTGCAATTGAGGTATACTTTCATCATGCCCATCATCTCCTTTAACTCAATGTAAAAATAGTATAATCCATTGAATTAAAAAGCTTTTAGGATCAAAAATTAGAAACTATTTAGAAAAAATAATGCTTCATTGATCTATGAATTCAGTCAGATAATAGAATAAAATTGGAAATAGGTATAAGTAATCAATATACTACGGAAGATTAGGCATACAAAGTACTGAATATGAATTGATTGTCTGAAACACTGATTGAAAATGTCTGAACCACTGATTGAATCAGATTTAAATGATTAAGATGATTCACCCATCCACCCATTTATTCACTTCTAATTTCTCGTAATATATTTCAGAATAGTGGTTCAGACAATCATTTGAATCATTTAAATCAGGTTTCCCGAGTGCTCGGGACGGTTCTGACAATCATTTGAATCATTTAAATCAGGTTTCCCGAGTGCTCGGGACGGTTCAGACAAATCTTCAGACAGATAAACAGACCCCCTACTCCCCCGCCACCCTCCTTTTAATGACCTCTGGGTAAATAGGAATCAAATTGGAATTTAACAGGTAATTAACAGGTATTTTTACCTGTAATATACCTGTTTACTACCTATTAGGTACCTATTAGCTACCTATTTACCAAGACGTTGGTTGGGCGTTGGTTGGGCGTTGGTGTCAGGAGGATATGAGGCTACTTCAACGGATAAACCACTTCAGTTAGTACCTGGGGTTTGGTATCTGATTGCGAGGTGTAGGTAATTTTTAAACTGCCCTTGTGATAATCCAATTTGGCCTTTTTGTCCAGGTCCATCTGGAACTTTCTGACCAGGTTGGGTGTATACACCGCGATGCCGCGTACTGTGCCAACAGGTGTAGTAACGGAATTGGCTGATACATAATCTACCTGTATATCGCCGTAGACCGACATGTTGCCGGTACGGTTAAATGCAAACTGAAGCCGTGAGGTCGAGTCGTTGACAATGTCTAACTTCATATCCGATAAATTGACCTTGGCAGTTGATTCGCCTGAGTGAATGATAACGGGGATGGTGATACCAAAAATAGGTACCAGCTTAACGCCGATGGAGGTGGTATCTTTCTGCACCTCTTCCGAGCCCAGTGCCGTAACTTTGGGAACTGCCCTGAAATAGATGTGCGAGCGGTACTCTCCGGGTTTCAGCTCGTTGACTTTGATAAGCTGCATCTTGACCACCTGCGCCTCGTTGGGAGCGAGGGTGACGGTGCGGGGAAAAAAGCGAATGTATTTATCTGCAAAATTCTGTCCTGCATCCTCTTCAGTAATCTCTTCGAAGGAGCCGTCTTCACGCATGCGGTATTGAACAATGGAAACATTGTACTTGGCGGTATCGGCACCCGTGTTGGCCAGGTTAAGATCCTGTGAACGTTTGGAGCCTTCGAATACGACCCTTCGGGGTGTAATCAGCAGGTTGCCCTGGGCCATTACACTGGTGGAAGCTATGATGGACAATAGAATCAATCCTGAAAACAATACAATGATATTATGGGTTCTACTCCCCGTTGTCTTCCCTTTTATAACCCCTGATTTGCACATTTGATTTGGTTTAAGATAATAGGCATCAAATATATAAAATAAATGATTGATCATTATAACAATTAGATTATTTTGCAGTATAAAATTAAAACTTTATTTGTCTTGAAGTAAAATCAACCTGAATTTGAAAGCTGACATCACTTTATATTCTAAATTCCTGAAGTTTTTGGAACCTGGGTTAAACTATCAAAGGTAATTAGTTGGAAAGTAAAATAC
>Ga0123339_10000264_pt1 | contig 45861 bp, 51 predicted proteins | sample lystaG_FD_89956 | JGI IMG/M metagenome (GOLD analysis project Ga0123339, IMG submission 89956) | Glacier valley bacterial and archeal communities from Borup Fiord, Nunavut, Canada, to study Microbial Dark Matter (Phase II) -... | ecosystem: Environmental > Aquatic > Freshwater > Ice > Glacier ...
AACGGGTTGTCTTGTTCGAAGAGTACGCTCCTTATATGTCTGACGAAGAGTGGAAACGATGGCTGTATACCGCAGTGACTCGGGCAAGTGAAGAGTTGTTAATTGTTCGCTAAAGATCTTAAACAGTAGTTTTACTTTTGAGCATCCAAGTAATCTGTCAACTCTCTAAAGCTGACACAATACACTTCTGGTCTGCCACAAACTTCTTCGGCAAAATTCTGCATGACTTGCCAATAGACGCCATCATTCCATGTTGAAAAGTGATGACCAATAATGACCGGGGCTCTTTCACCTGCATAGCTAGAGTTAAACTGAGCCATATATGAACTATACATTTGCCCATACAGTTTCTGCCAACTCGGACTACCCCTACGCACGTTATCTTTACCTCGGGTTTGAGTCAAGAAAAAATTGTAATCCATCGCCAAAATACTCGACCGAGTGCCGGCGAGGGGCACACTATTTAATGGAATCATCCAGATTTGATGTTTTTCTTTGACTGGCCAACCTTTGGGTAAGCTGGTTGGTAAGACATTAACACTTGCTCCGCTTCCATCATAGCGATACCCCAACTGAGCCAAGCTTGCATACATCGCATCATTGTGCGCGAGTAAAGGGGCACGGAATCCGATCACATCTTTGGCAGAAATAACTAACTGCTCCGCACTTTTTTGTTCAGGATAGCGAGACTGCCAGTCAAAAACTAAGTGATTAAATTGGTCAAACTCCTGAGTCCACTCGGCCTCAGTCCATCGAGATCCATCGTAGTGACCATTCGCATGTGATCCAATTTCGTGACCTTCGGCAACTGCCAGATTAATCTGATGCACACGCGCGGCGATATCAGCAGCAGAGTCAGCAAAACCAATTGCAGACTCGCCTTCTTTATGATGTGGGGGATGATAAATCTTCGCTGAAGCTTCAGGTGTGAAATATACGCCACTGATAAAGTAGGTAAAGTGAACCGGCTTATCAGCGTGGTTCATTTTGGCAGCGAATGCGCGCGTCGCTTCCCACATTGGCAGTGATTTTGAACCATCAAAAGAAAGCACCACAAACTGGGGCCGTTTTCCCGCTGAGCTTATATAACTGCGTGGTGAAGGCGTAGGAAGCAGACTCGGGCTCACCACTGACGGCAGCTGTTGCTGAGTAGGTTGAGAAATGTCTGCCACTGCCTTGAGATGGATATAAAAGAAAATCGCAGTAGCTAATGCTAAGAGTCCCGCACAAAACAGCAGTATCGATAAAAAGTTTTTCTGCATACTAGACTAAGTTATGGTCTTCAATCGTCCAGCCTGGCTCAGAAGTACACTGTACCCAAGCACAGTTACCTTCGGCCCAGTGAACTTGACCCGGCTCAATCACAACAACTTGACCCTGTTCAAGGACTTGTTCCTGTTCGCCCAGATGAAGCGTGAGTGTCCCCTTCAGAACTTTATATGTTTCTGTTATCTGGTGATGAACGTGAGGCTGACTTTTCTCAATCACTGCCACCGCGACACTATACTCAGGATGGCGTGCGGTAGGATCAACTTCGCAGATCAGCTCTGTGGGACGAGTCGTATCATTTAAAATGATAAGTTTTTTAGGATACTTTTTTTTCAACTCAGCCAATAAATCGGAAAGTTGGGTTTCAAGTTTGCCTTGTTGCTGAAGTAATGATGATAAGTATAACTTTAGCTCTTCAATGTATTGCCCTGTTTTAGCCGAGACAAACATGATTTCTCGATCAGCAAATTTTTCTCTGATTTGAGTTCGCTGATCCTGACTTAAAAGATCCGATTTATTGAAGACCAAAATCGGATGACGATCTACACCAAGATCCTGCAAGATCTGCTCGACCACCTCAAACTTATGTTCCATAAAATCATCTGCAGCATCGATCACATGCAGTAAAAGCTGTGCTTCCAAAGATTCTAAAAGTGTCGAGCGAAAAGCTTGAATCAACGCTGGTGGAAGCTGGTCAATAAAACCGATTGTGTCAGAGATAATAATTTGGGTGGGATGTTCCATCTTCAACTTGCCGACCGTGCTATCTAAGGTGGTAAAGAGTGACTTGTCTGTCTGCGCTTGCTTGCCAGTTAAAGTATTGAAAAGGCTAGTTTTTCCGGCACTGGTGTACCCGACCAACGCAACTGTCTTTAAGCCCTGTTCTTTGCGTTCATGAATCCGCTTGAGCTGATCTTCGGTTCTTTCAGCCAGCTCTGCCTGAATCTGCTGTTTCTGCTTCTTGAGCTTACGTTTTTCTAACTCAACATTTGTCTCGCCTGCACCGCGAGCCCCAACTCCGCTTCCTTGTCGAGATAAGACGGTCCCACCGAGACCATAAATCCGGGGTCCAAGGTGCTGAACTTTTGCTAACTCAATCTGGAGCTTGGCTTCTGTAGTATGCGCATGCAGATCAAAAATATTGAGAATCAAGTCAACCCGATCCCATACTTGAATTCGAGGATTTACTTCCCACAACAGTTTTTCCAAACGATAGAGTTGACTAGGTTGAATAACGGCATTAATAGCCACAATATCAATTTGTTTTTCTTCAACAGTTTGTTGTAACCACTCGATTTTACCGCCACCAACGTAAGTGTTTAAATCTGGACGGTTGCGTTTTTGAAGTGTTTTCTCAACAATTTCTCCACCAAATGTCTCGACCAGCTGTTCAAACTCAGCAAAATTCTTCTGCGCAATTGCTTGGTTAGCACGACCGATCACAACTTGAAAAAGCAAGAACTTTTTTGCGATGCTCATAGCTAAGTATCATACTCTAGAAGGGATAGCCTTTGGAGCCAAACACACCTTTCAGGGCTGAGAGGCATTGTTGAGCTCATCTTTAATTAATTGGAGTGCGATATACATTGAACCTCCTCTTGCATTGAGTGTAGAAAGTTTAAACAGTTTTACATTAAAGCAGCCATACCCGGATACATTGCTTGATCACCTAAAGCTTCTTCGATGCGCAACAGCTGGTTATACTTGGCAATACGATCGGTACGTGAGAGTGACCCAGTTTTAATTTGACCAGTTGAAAGCCCAACTACAAAGTCAGCAATGGTTGTGTCTTCTGTTTCACCTGAGCGATGAGAAACGATTGCTCGATAGCCATTTCTGCGTGCTAAATCAATCGCATCAACAGTCTCGGTAACGGTGCCGATTTGATTCAACTTAATCAAGATCGCATTAGCAGCTTTTTCTTGAATCCCTTTTTGTAAACGCTCGACAGCCGTTACAAAGAGGTCGTCCCCGACGAGTTGAATATGATCGCCAATGCGACGGTTAAGCTCGGCATAGTCCCCCCAGCCATCTTGGTCAAATGGATCTTCAATCGAAGCAATTGGATACTTTTTTACCCACTCTTCGTAGAGTTGAGTCAGCTCCTCAGCAGTAAGCACCCGAGACTCACTTGCCAAGTTGTACTTTCCATCTCGGAAAAACTCACTCGCAGCCACGTCAATAGCAATCATGATCTGTTGACCAAGTACATAGCCGGCATCTTGGACAGCTTCTTCAATTCTTTCCAACGCAGCCACGTTCCGACCTAAGCTTGGGGCAAAACCACCCTCATCACCTACAGTAGTAGCAAATCCTTCGCGACCTAAAAGTTTTTTCAAGCTGCTAAAAACATTCACTCCCATCTCCATTGCTTGAGAAAAGGTAGTTGCGCCTACGGGCATAATCATAAATTCTTGGAAATCACTTGATTTACTGGCATGTCTGCCACCGTTTAAAATATTCATCATTGGCACGGGCATAATGTACTCACTCGGTGTAGTTAAGGAAAGGCTGCGAAAATACTCCCAAAGTGGTCGTTTTTGGCTCATTGCCACTGCTTTAGAGAGTGCCATTGAAACACCCAAAATCGCATTTGCACCTAACCTGCCTTTGTTGGGAGTACCATCGAGCTCGATCATTTTTTGATCTACAGTCCGCTGTTCTGCTTCCATACCTTGAATCGCTGATAAAATTTCAGTTTTGACATGGCCAACTGCCTGACATACTCCTCGACCACCCAGCCGTTTCTCATCTTTGTCGCGCAGCTCTAAGGCTTCATGAATTCCAGTGGATGCTCCAGAAGGTACGGCAGCTCTGCCAAATGAACCATCTTCAAGAGTAAGGTCAACTTCAACTGTTGGAGTTCCTCGAGAATCAAAAATTTCTCGGGCAGTAAGAGTGCTAATGTTTGACATACGATGGCAAATCCTTTCATCTTTTGCAGAAGAAAGTATATCGTGTTAGTTGCCTTGTCGTTGAGGGAGATAGTCGTGCATGTGATCAACAACTTTTCCTCGTCTGCCACCACTTTGACGAAGAGTAGTCGCAATTTCTGGTGCACTTAACATTGGCATTTCTGCTGGGGCCCCTGCCAATCTACGAACCCGGATACTCATCCATGGGACTTGGCCATCTTGTCCCCATTCCAGTTGAATAGTGCCGTTACTTTCCCTAGCAACTTTGGCTGCCCATTCTTGAAGCAGCGGCGTCACAATCCGCGGAGCTTGAAGATACATCAAACCACCTTCAGCTAGTATTTGATACCAGTCTTTTAAAGATTCACCAATAAAGTGGACGTCATTTGGAGCAGCTTCCAGACCCCGCATCATTCGTTCAATAATAAGGTGCACTGACTGACCTTGAAGCCAGTCAGCCAGCTGTGCTTTTGCTGCGACAGCCATCATATCTCCAGCAATAACAGTGTGGTGATTTTTTTGATCTCTTTTTTCTTGGGCAGGTGTTCTGCGATCAACCAGGTTCATTCCTAGAGTTCGAGCAAAAAAGCCATCAGCAAAACCAGCAAATAATTTTGAGCCAGTTCCACCGAACTCAACAGCTACTGCTTTACCCCTAAACTCAGCCAGGGCAGTTTCAATATCTTTTTTTAAATCAATACCGCCTCCAACCACGGGCGCAAATGACTCTTGAAAACTTTTGCCTAGCACAGCACGTAAGAAATTAGACTCTGGAAATATTCTACCTATCAAACTAGGGAGTAGTGCTGAGTCATAGATCCCCCATGGGTTTTTTCCTGTCTCAAGGGCTAAGCTCTTGGCAGTTCTTGCTTGGCTAGTTTGAAGCTCTTGCTCTGTAGAAGTCGATAATCTTTGTTCTTTTCCCATATCAACAGATTATCTCAGAAAAAACTAGATAAATGAAGCATAGATATGTATAAATTGGCAAATTTTCTGAAAGCTGTTCAGCTTGACCAACAGCACTCACCTGCGATGATAATGTTATGTCACGTTTTTGGCACCCTACCCCAGAACTTCAACCATTGATTCAAGAGCTTCGTCAGCAACAAGAAGTGTTACGGGCACAGCTTGATCTCTCTCGCTCCCCAGAGGAAATTAAGACTATTGCTGGCTGCGACAGCGCCATCATCGGCGAAGATATTTTCTCTGTATTCGTTATTTTTTCTTACCCCGATCTGCTTGAGCTCGAAGTCCAGGTACATCAATCGGCTACGCCTTTTCCTTATATTCCAGGCTTTTTAGCTTTTCGGGAAGTTCCCAACTTACTGCTCGCCTATCAAAAACTGAGTCACCTGCCTGACCTGATCATGGTGGATGGCCATGGGATCATGCATCCGCGGAGAATGGGAATTGCAGCACATCTAGGAGTTACTTTAAATATTCCGACCATTGGCGTAGCAAAAAAACGTCTGTTTGGCAAATATGCGGCTGTTGGTGAAGAAAAAGGAGCTTACTCATATATGTATGATAAGGATGAAGTACTTGGGATTGTGCTCAGATCAAAAGAAAAAGTAAATCCAATTTTTGTTTCGGCTGGACATTTATGTACTCTTGAGACTGCCCATCAAGTAGTACTCACGACACTGCATGGATATAAGCTGCCTGAACCTACTCGAATTGCAGATAAGTACTCTAAAGAACTAAAAACGTTCCAACCCACACTTTTCTCAGTACCCTCAACATCTTGACAGAAAATACTCAGTGTTTAGACTACAGAAATGAAACCTTCTCCACTTCGTGACCAAGTGTATGAAATACTTCGCTCCATCCCAGCCGGAAAAGTTGGCACTTATGGCCAGTTAGCTCGACTTGTGGGCAGGCCAAAAGCAGCCCGTGCCATTGGAATGTTCATGAGTACAAATAGCGATGCTCCTCGGACACCATGTCATCGAGTTGTTGCTGCTAATGGTCGGTTAACTGGTTACTCAGCTGGAAATGGCATTTCGACGAAAAAAGAACTATTGCTTAAAGAAGGTGTCATCTTTAAGGGCGAGAAAGTTGACTTAAAGCAGTCCCTTTGGCAGCCAAGTATTTAGTGACTACTCGCTTTGCCTCAACTTTGTAGACTGTCTGTAGAATCTGCTGCAGCATAACCTCCACGTCTTTTTTCGCAGAACCAGATAAAGCAACAATTTTGCTTAGTGAAACATGTGCGCTAGTAATGAGTTGATTTTTTCGGACTGGTGAAGGAACGATGACTGTCACTGGCTGTTCTTTAACCGAGTAATAAAGTGCTTTAGGTAACTTTAGCCATCGACCAAATAAACGGGCAGGCTGCTCCTCTTCGAGCCAGATGACTGGCACAGCATAAATTCTGGCTAACCACGTTCCGATGACTTGCTCAACAAAACCTGACAGCAGCAGTAGTTGTGGCTTTTCTTGGCCGAGAAATTGAACCAAAAACTGCAACATTGAACCGGGTGAGGTAAATGGTGACGGGACTGACTTGACTTTAGTATTTGATTTTTCGAGGTTAGAGAGAACTCTTTTTCGTAGCGCTGCTGCTTCAGTACTTTCTCTTCTGTACACATAGACCAACGACTTTAATTCTGGTTTGTGATCAGTTTTGACAAATATAAAATGATAATTTGTCTGCTCTGTTTCAAGGGATTCCAATGTCATTCCTTGCTCAAGCATAAAAAGCGTCATCATTTCCGGCGTGTACCCGACTTTATGCGCACCGAACACTCCAGTAACCTCAGTCGTTCCATATAAAAATTCATTTCGCACTTCTTTATAATCTGCAAAGCGGACAATAATGTCATCGATGTTTGGTACTCGCACTTCAACTTTGCCACCAAGTTTTAAAACTCGGCCAATCTCCGCAATGACTTTTCGGACGTCTTCTTTGGTAAAGTGCTCCAAAATATCTTGGGCTAATACGTACTGCACAGAGTTATTGGAGAATGGCAAAGGATTGAGTAGATCATGAATCAGATCTGGTTTTACACTAGCGTAGGCATCTAGATTAACCCAACCTTTTCGTTTATCTAGTCCACAACCAAGATTGAGTTTAAGTTCATACTTCATATTTCATACATGTCTGCAGCATGCGAACTTACTGCAGATTCTTTAAGTTGAGAGCGTCACTCTTTTTTCTCAGTACAAGCTGTTTCAGCGGCACAAGTTTTTTAGAAAGAGTTAACTCATTTTTTCTTAAGACACGTAACTCTGACGGGTTTGCACTGCAGGCCGCATATAAAGTTGTGTACATTGCATTGGTATATTCGTCATAAGCATGCTGATAGCTGGCGATACTTCCGCTGATACTGAGCACTTTTGCGGTAGGTGAAGCGCTGTTAAGACCTTGGTGAACCTGTGTATCTTTTTGACTTTCAAGTTGGGTCACTAAGCCATTTAAGCGCGTCAAACTTTGCTCTTTTAAACGTTCCTGAGTACGGATACGGGCAGTCATTAATTTTTGAGTAACCTCACATTGTTGTTCTTGAGTAAGCACAACTACTTTTTTGATTGGTGCGGGTTCAAGTGGCCGGACAACTTCAGCGGGAACATCCATTATTTTGGGAGCTGAAGAGCCTTCACACATTGCCATTTCAGAGTAACTACAGGAAGAACCTGTCCATGCATCATTACAAATAACGTCCCCATTTCCTTGAGCCCCAGCGCTACAGCTTACGCCGCCATGACCAGAGCAGCAACCACTTTTTGCTTGTACTGACTGTGGAAAGAACAGGAAAACCATGCTCAAAAATAGAATAAAAGAAATAGATTTTTTGATCACAAAATCTCCATATTTGTACTCGTTGCTGATGGCAATAAAAGTATACGCTTATCTTCACCAAGGCTGAGGAGTAAAATAGCATTGACGTGTTAACAGTATTTACTTTCCCACCATTTTTCACTGATTATTTTACGGTTTTTTTTGCCATTCTTATTGAGGCCGTGCCGTTTATTACTCTTGGAGTTCTTGTCTCAGGGTTTTTAACAGTATTCATTAGAGATGAATGGTTATTAAAACTTATTCCAAAACAAGCTTTTTTTGCCCATCTTACTGTGGCATTTCTAGGTTTTCTTTTTCCAGTATGTGAGTGTGGAAATGTCCCGGTGGCCCGGAGATTGATCACCAAGGGATTACCTGTCTCCCAAGCAGTTACATTTTTGCTCGCGGCCCCTGTTATTAATCCAGTCGTGATTTTGGCAACATATACCGCCTTCCACTTTGCCCCTGAAGTCGTCTACCTTCGGGTAGGGATCTCGCTTTTCATCGCATTAACTACAGGCTTGATTGTGTCTCGTTTTTCAGATCAAGAAGAGCTTCTGACAACAACGGTCGTCGAACAGTGTGGAGTTCACGATCATTTTCCGGAAAGCTTTAAAGAAAAAATTGCTACCTTTTTGTCGACAACTCGGCAGGAAGTGTTTGAAATGACCAGCTCACTTTTAGTAGGAGCTGCTATTGCCTCAGCAACCACAAATTTACCTAGGAATATGATTATTTCGATTGCCCATAATCCTTTACTCGCTGCCTTAGCAATGATGACGTTGGCCCTCGTACTTTCGATCTGTTCAACTGTTGATGCGTTTGTGGCTTTAGGCTATGTCGGAAAGTTTCCAACTAGTGCTATTTTGGCATTCTTAATTTTTGGTCCAATGATTGATTTTCGGGTAATAAGTATGATGAGGACAACATTTAAGTGGAAACTCGTGCTGACTATTTTTATGGTTGTCGCAGAGATGGTCTTAAGTATAAGTATATTATTAAGCTTTTTAGGAAAATGACACCCGCTCAGCAACAGTCTCCAGCCTACTCACTTTCAGCGCTGATTGAAGCAGTCAACATTACGCTTCTTGGTGGCTTTTTACTTTTTCTTTACTTTAAAAAGTCGCTTACTCTTTTTGTCAGACCTGATTATTTTCTTTTTACACTCGTTATCGGGACCATACTTATGGTCATTGGAATAGCAAATGTAGCAATATTTATCTACAAATTTATACAACAACGTTCACTGAAACAAAAGTTTTCTTTTGATAAAAAAACTTTTTTCCAAAGTGAGTTATTATTGGCTCTCCTCATATTAGGCATCTTTATGCCCCATCGCTCTTTGTCAGCAAATGCAGCAATTACCAGAGGAATTGACCAAAATATCCTAACCGGAACCTCCTCAGTCAAACCTCTGAAGCTCCCCGACTCTTCACAAGCATATGGTGCTTTTATTGCAGAAAAAAGCAAATCATTTACTATTGCTGATTGGGTGTCATCCTTGGCCGTAAATCCCGAACCAGAAGATTATCGTGGCAAACCGGTCAGTATTGACGGTTTTATAAAGCCAAATAGTGATGGCACCTTTACCGTCGCCCGCTTCGTTATTTCATGCTGTGCCGTTGACGCAACTCCAATTGGTTTACCAGTAGATAAACCAATTGGTATGTTTAAAGCAGATGATTGGGTGCATGTAGAGGGAAAGATTTCAATAAAAGATCAAGGTGGGAAGAGAAATATTATTGTAGTTCCAGATTCCATAACAAACATTCAACAACCCCAAGATCCATACCTGTATTAATATGTTTAAATTTACTTCAGTAAGTATCTGCCTTCTTTTTTTAAGCGTTGTCACGGTTTTTTTCATTTGCTTGACTCCATTTTCTCGACCGCATGTTACTAGTATTCAGTTGAGTAAAGGAACACTTCAACGTGCTGATCTAGTGAATCAACAAGTAAAAGTTACTTTTTCCCGACCGATGAACCAAGTACAAACAGAAAAAGCTTTTCAAATTCAACCTAAAATTGAGGGTAATATTAGTTGGTCTAACTCAACACTTTTCTTTACTCCAAAAGACCCTTTAAAAAGTAATGATGCATACACTGTAACTATAACGACACCAGCTCAAGATATATATGGACATCATCTTGCCCAGGATTACACTACAATATTCAAGACAAGAACTGCCGAGTTTGTCTACTTAAATGAAGACAACCAACTTGTCCTTGGTGATCTGTCAGGTACAAAAAAAGTTATTACCAAAAATTTAAAAATTAAAGAATTTATTGTTAATCAATCCGGACAGTTGATCGCCTATATTCATCAGTCACCAGACTCAGTTGAGTATCAAGTTTTTCTTTATCATCTCGACACTGGTAAAACAACACGCATACTTTCTCATTTAACGGGTCAAATGTTAGATATCCAATTTAATCAAGATGGATCACAACTTTTCTTTTTGCAATTGGCTCGCTTGTCAAAGCCACTTGTTGATCAACAGCAAACTGAACAGGACTTTACATCTCTTGTGTTTAAATATGATATTGCCAATGAGCAGCTTGCTCAAACTGACCTCACTCAATCTTTTCCTCACTTTGAATACTTTAATGTTACTGGAGATGGACAGAACTTCATCATCAGTGACCAGAATAGTGAGTTTTATTTGCGTCCAATGAACAGTTCCAAAATTACTACGATTGGCAAATTTTCTGAGTATCGTGATAGTGACCAAAAAGGTGATCACTTAGTGTTTCTAGATTATGCTGCCTCGTCGGACTATACACCGCACGTTATGGTGTACAGTGGAAGTACAATTGAAGTTCCCCCACTTGATGAAGCAGCTTCCACACCTTCTATTAGCCCCGACGGAAAAATTATGACGTATAGTTACGTTCCAGCAAATAATAAAAATGCCCAGCAAGCAGGAGTTCGCGTTCTAAGTTGGCCAGAAAGAAATCTCCTCTTTGAGCATTACGATCCTAAATTCAGCTATGCACTCAGTAAAATTTCTCCAGATAATCAATTTTTGGCAGTTGAGGAGTATCAGAAAGAGCAGTTAAAAGATTACTTACATATTCGAAAAACTGGAGAGCCTAACTCTCCAGAACAAGCAACATTAAAATTTGTAAATCTTGAGTCGAAAGAATTTTTACCCATTTCGCTCATGGGAAAAGAATTAAAGTGGGTAAAGTAAAAGCATCACGTCAGAAATTAGCAGCTGCCCAGTAAAGTACATTTTACTTTTTTGAAAAGTTTTTCTGTTCGCGGTAGGCCTTGCCCGCCGCGAGCAAACCTTTAAGATCAAGTTGCTTGTGCCCGGCCAAAAAATCGAGATGGCCGTTTTTATCTACTGGCCACTCAGACTCATGAAAGTCATAGTAGAGCTCTAAACCATTTTCGTCAGGATCTCGCAAGTAAAGTGCTTCATGTGTTCCATGATTGTTTACCCCATCTAAAGGCCAACTAGCTTCTTGCAGACGAAGTAATGCATCTCCCAAGGACCCTTGATCAGGATAGCGAATGGCAACGTGGTAAAGACCGGTGGTATGTGTAGGTGGAGGGCTTCCCCCTTTTGACTCCCAAGTATTAAACCCAAGATCATGATGATAACCGCCAGCAGACAGGAATAAAGCTGTTGGCATGCGCACCACTACGTCAAAACCCAAAATGCCGACATAAAAATCATAGATTTTTTGCAAATCCGCAGTTTTCAAATGTACGTGGCCAATATCAACACGGGCGTCAATTGGATGCCGGTTTTGTTCAATTGGAGTGATGCGGCTGGAAGGAATTTTCATCTTCCTTCTCTTATCCTACTAAATCAAACTTTTGGAGCTTTGTATGTCGCTCATCAGGGCCAGTAGTTAATAACTGTTGCTGGAGCTTAACCAAGTTGGCATATACACCATCTTTTTTCTTTAAGAGTTCACGTGAGTTACCATACTCAGCAATTTTACCTTCTGAAATAACCAAGATATGGTCTGCGTTGGCAATCGTTGATAACCGGTGAGCAATAATGATCGCAGTACGATTACTGAGCAGCCGATCGAGGCCTTCTTGAACTAAGACTTCCGACTTACTATCTAATGAAGAAGTAGCTTCATCTAAAATAATAATTGGCGCATCTTTGAGCATTGCCCGCGCAATTGAGATCCGTTGCTTTTGGCCACCAGAAAGCTTCACTCCACGCTCGCCAACCAAACTTTTATAGCCATCTGCTAACTTCTCAATAAACTCATGGGCATTTGCTGCTTTGGCCGCAGCAACAACTTCAGCTTCAGTCGCTTCAGGACGACCATAGCGAATATTATCTAAAATTGTGCCTGCAAAAAGTAAAGATTCTTGGAACACTACCGCAATATTACTGTGGAGGGAATGTTGTGTTACAGCTGAAGTGTCTTGGCCGTCAATGATGATTTCGCCAGATTGTTGCTGGTAGTACCGTAGTAATAAATTGACAATCGTTGATTTTCCTTGACCGCTCTCACCAACAAGCGCAAACTTTTCGTGCGCAAAAATGTTGAACGAAATATCTTTTAATACAGACTTCCCCTGTTCGTAATTAAACGCTACGTTACGGAACTCAATTAACGGGGCTTCTTTATTGACCTGTTTATTTAACTTCAGTTCACTCGCATCAGTAGTATCTTTAATCTGTGTTTTTGTTTCTAACACTTTAAAGAAATCAGCCGAGCCGGCGTTCGCCTGTTGAATCTGTCCTAAAATAAACGACATTGCAAAAAGTGGGAACCTCGCTTGATTGACGAGCTGGAGTAATAAGGTCATTTCACCGATCGTGTAGCGACCATAAAATGTCCAGTAAATTACATATGCATAGATTAAAAATAAGATAACATTCAGTGCCACCCGACGTAAAAAGTCGTACATGTGCCACTCTTTTGTTTGAACTCGGGCTAAACTCTCGATCTTATAACGAGCAGTTACAAATGCCGTTAATTCATGCAACTCCGCCGCAAATGATTTAACAATTCTTATGCCCGAGATACTTTCAAAGACTCGACCTTGTGAGTTATCGTTAATGGCATTTTTTTCTTGCTCATACTTCTGCCAAGCTTTGGTTGAACCATTTGAAATTAAGATATAAATTGGAAACAGCACTGCTAAAAGTGCACCAATAACCAAAGAGTACTTTGATAAGAAAATAATCGTGACAAAAGCCGTTAAGAAAAAAGGCAGAAAATTATTCAGCATGTTCTGAATAAAATCAGTAATACTGGAAATCCCCCGATACATTTTATTGACGATGTTCCCAGTTACATTATTATCATAATAACCAATGTTTAGACCGAGAATATGTTGATAAAATTTCTGTGAAAGATAAGTTTGTAAGCGAACTGCGAGGATATCGCCAATCCATTGGCTCCACGCTGTGAGCGTTGTCACAAAGATATCTACTCCAATAATTGCAGCTAACAAAATAAACAGTCTTGAAAAATCAATGTTCTGCCCGCTGACCTTAGCCACAATCACGTCGACTATTTGTTTACTGATCAAAGGAGTTGCCAAAGTTAAAGCTGAGATGCTGATCACAAACGCACCCATGAATAAGTACCAATACTTGAATTTTCGAGTAAAAGAGATGATTTTGAGTATTGGAGACATGATCTGTATTCTAACTACAAATCCTGATTTCAGCTATACGCTGAAAAACTGGACAGTAAAATATTGATTATTTAAACACGGAAGAGTACTGCTTCTTTTGAGAACATCTTGCTCACGGTAGATACCGTTATCCATAAAGCTAGCAGACAGGAAATTGTTATCAACACAACATTTTGCCAAATAAATGAACCAATCAAAATTTGTTTTAGCACTGCAACTTGACTAATAATTGGAATCAGAAAGACAAAAAGTGGTGTATGCGTATCAAATAGACTACTCATAAACGACATTACTATTGCCAGCAATGAAAGTGGTAAGGCATAGGTTGTTCCTTCTTTAGTATTTCTAGCTAACATCCCCAGCAAAATCATCAGACTCGACATTAACAAGGTAAACGGTAACATTACTACCATAATCTGCAGTGCTTGAATAAAATTCAAGGAGACTGACAGTGAACTGGCCAGATGAAAAACTGTGAACGTGATCAAGAGTGAGCTGACCTGTAGCACAAGCATTAAGGTGCTCAATAATAACGTCAAGCTAATTTTGGCAAATGCAATAATGCTCGGCCTGACATTGAGTAAAAGGGTAGTTGCTAGCGTACTACGTTCTTTTTCTCCCACCGTCATCTCTAATGCATAGTGTACAGTTCCCTGGACACTGACCAGGATCATCATGTATGGGAGAAGAAACGCCAGCAATGCACCAGAGCTTGTTTTTGCTCGCGCTTGTAACGTATCAGTTGAGAAGTCAAAAGGAACTAATTTTTTTTCAGATAGCTGCAGCGCCGTCAGTTTTTGTTCTCTTTTTTTTGTTGAGAACTGTTCAAAAAAACCAGCAATTTTCCCTGATGTCTGTTCTGAATCGTTATTACTTTCATCAAATAGATATACAATATTTTGATATGTATCACCTTGTAGATCAGCTTTAGACTGAACCTCAACAACTCCGAGTACTTCAGATTTTTTCAGTGCTGCTGTCAAATTTTCTTTTGTAGAAAGCTTAATCTGCTGCTGTGTTTTAAGAAACTGAACAAACTCATTTGACTGATCCTGCTGTTTGACTCCCACTGTAATTGTGACCTGTTCAGCATGTGAGGTTTGAATCTGCTGAATATAACCAATGAATAACAAAAGTGACGGAAATAAAAATAGCTGTGTCATAATTGAGATAACTAACGAACGTCGATCTCGGCTCAGTGATAGAGCTTCTTTTTTAAATACAAGTTGAAATTGGTTGAAGGTTGTCATGACGGTTGAATGATTTTAAAGAAAAGATCGTGGATCTTGGTAGTATGGTATTTTTTGTGCAGCTCAGAAACTGCGCCAACCGCCTTTATCATACCTTCATGAATGACTGCCACATCATCACACAGTTCGTCCGCATCAGGCATAGTATGGGTACTGTACATAATAATTCTGTGATCTGCTTTTAGTTCTTTAATAATGTCTTTGAGTGCCTGTGAAGCAAAGATGTCTAAGCCGTTCGTGACTTCGTCAAAAATAAGTACGCTTGGTTGAGTAATTAAGCCACGAGCTAGGGATACTTTTTGTTTCATCCCAGTAGAAAACTGGGCACAACGAGTATCTAAAAATGTTTTCATCTCTAGTTTTTCGGCAAGCTCGTCAATATTTTTCTCCAGCTCTTTCTGTGGAATATCTGCTAGCTGACCGTAGAAACTTAAAATTTCGTGAGGAGTAAGTCGATCAAAAATCTGTGTCTCAGCAGAAACAAAACTAATCTTTTTTTTTAGATCTTTAAGATTTTTATAGGGCTGGCCATAGAGTGAAATTTGACCTGAATCAGGTTGGGTCAATCCTGCCAGCATCCGCATTGTCGAAGTTTTGCCAGCACCATTTGCCCCAATGAAACCACAGATCCGTCCAGGCTGAGCTACAAAAGAAATGTCTTTGACTCCCACCTGAGTTACTGTTTTGGTATGGGCGTCTTTCTTGTTGAAAATTTTTGTTAAATGTTTTACTTCTAACATAGATATATAACGTACAAGAACCGCAAGATTCTAGATCTGTTTATTTATCTTTATAGCAGATCTATTCTTTTAATTTTTTCAAAAAAGAAAGCTTTAAGCTTTCCAAGGAGACATCAACTGGAAGTAGTTACCATCTGGATCAGCCAAGGTTGCAATCCACATCTCACCCATTTGATATGGTTCTTTAATCACTTTTGCGCCAAGTAACTTTATCCGTTCGAACTCAGCTTGGACCTCAGTTGTTTCAAGGTTAAACATCAACCGACCTGGCTCTTTGGTCATTCCAGTCATCTCTGAATGCTCACCGATACTTATAAATGAGCTTCCTACCATCCACCCGACCCATTTTTCTTCACCCATAGTTGGCTCTTTTTGGAAAAGTTTTTGATAGAACTCTGCCATCACTTGATGTTGCATTGTTCCGATCATAAAGGAGTTGAGATTAAGCATATAAACTCAGTATAGCATCGTTAAGCATTTTTTCAGTATCCAAGAATAAAGTATAAATCAGAAAGGAGGAAAATATATGAAAAAGAAGATTCTTCTTACTACAGCTGTAGCAGCAATTATTGGAGCAACTTTGCTCACTTCAACTCAAGTTTTTGCTCAAACAACTGCCTCAACTCAAAGCCCAATGTCATCTCTTGTCCAAAAAATTGCTGATAAGTTCGGCTTAAAAAAGGATGATGTTCAAGCAGTCTTTGACCAATCTAGACAAGAAATGCAAGCTCAACGAGAAACTTTGTACGAAGCTGAGCTGAGTACACTTGTAACGAATGGCAAAGTTACTGAGGCTCAAAAACAGTTAATTATTGCTAAACATAAAGAACTTGTCACCAATCGACAGCTCAATAAGAATGCTGAACAAAAATCTCTTGCTGACTGGGCTAAACAGAATGGTATTGATGCGCAGTACCTCAGGTTTGGACGACATGGCAGAGGTTTTGAAATGAACGGTGATCGTACTGGGCAACCAGTCTCTTCATCAGCTACAACACCTGGTCAATAACGTTGACAAGTGTTGAACCAAAAACAGCTCTGGAGTACCCAGAGCTGTTTGGCGTTAATCTTTAATTAAGATTACCTATTACTTTGTAGCTGTTTTAGTACTACTCGCTAGTGCTTTATTTGTGGTTGAGACGTCTTTCCAACCAGCTGCACGCATTGTTTTGAATTGTGCACGCAGTGCCTCAACTTGGGCTGCATCAGTTGGTGTTGCAGGAACTTGACCAACTAAGTTTTTCAAACTTGAGATTTGGGTACCTAAATCAGTTAAACTTGATTGAGTTGCTGAAGTGTCAAAACCCTTAGCACTTCTTTTTGCAATCCGAGCTGTTAAGTGAGTTTGACTTGTCGTCAGGTTTGTTACTGCCCGGTTAATATTAAGCTTCAAAACATCTGCACGATGAGTTAAGTTCATCGCTGTCCGCTCAGCTTTCAACTGCTCACGATTTTTTTGCATCTCTGCTTTACGCTCAATCCGAGCTGTTTGTGCGGCTGACGAGGTGGTCATGTTCTCAGCTGCAAAAGCAGGAGTTGCTGATCCAATAATGAGCGCAGTAGTAAGAGCTGCGGTGAATAAGTGTTTATTCATAACGATTTCTTTCTTTATAATTTTTACTAATCGGTATTGTAACTACTCAACTTAAGAGGATCTTAAGAACATTTAACTGATCAATCTCTCGTTCTCTGTCCTCAGCTTTATGCATATTAAAAATCTTTAATTCCCGGCGAGTGTTACAATGTAAAAGAAGAAAGCAGCAATCATGCCAAAACAGAACGACGAAGTAGAGCAGTTTTTACTTACCCTCACCCATCCAATGAAAGCAGAAATTGAAAAGGTCAGGGAAATAATCTTGGGTAGTAATCCTGAAATTACTGAACGGATTAAGTGGAATGCCCCGAGTTTTTGTTATGAAGACGAAGATCGGGTCACCTTCAAACTTTTCCCATACGACAGTATCCAACTCATTTTCCATCGTGGTGCAAAAGTTCAGAACACTAAAGAGTTTACGTTTACAGATAGTAGTGGGTTGTTGAAGACCATTACTGCTGATAGATATCTGCTTACCTTTCACGATATGAAAGAGATTGAAGCGAACACAGCAGTTATCATCAAAGCCGTAAATGACTGGATGATTGCCACAAAAGAGTAAACACTTAAAACTCGACTTCTTCCAACATTTTTGGCAAGACCACGTCTGTTATTCCTAAATCCTCAGTAATCTTTTTTGCTAAGGTCGTACGTGGAATATCATCTCCATGCGTCAAAAATACTTTTTTGACCTGCTGAATATTTTTTAACCAACTGAGTAACTGGGATTGATCTGCATGTGAACTCATCGCCTGGGTATCTGTAATAGTAGCCCGTACCGCAACTCTTTCCTGATCAATAATGACTTCTTTCACTCCTTCCATCAGTGCCCGACCCAATGTACCAACTCCTTGATATCCAACGATGAGCAGCCGGGTGGAAGGATCTGGTAAATAGTATGCTGCATGACTTAAAATTCGGCCACCCACCATCATGCCACTGCCAGCAATAATAACTTTGGAACCAGGAATATGATGAATGGCTTGACTTTCAGGCATTTTTTGGATGATGCGTAGACCGGGAAACTCAAATGGATTGGTAGCATCTAGATCACTTTGAATATGCTCATTTAACATTTTGAGATAACTGTCATAAATTAAAGTTGCTTTCTGGGCCATTGGACTATCCATCAAAATTGGTGTTTGAGCTGAAACTTTACCAGCTTCTTTTAAATGCAAGATCATGTGCAGAAGTTCTTGAGTACGTTCCAATGAAAAGGCTGGGATCAACAGCGTCCCACCAGTTTTTTCAATCGTATTCATCTCCAGTTGAATAGCCTCAACAGGATCTAAAGCTGGATGTAGTCGATCACCATACGTTGATTCCATTACTACCACATCGGCAGATCCCACCAACTCAGTCGGTTGCTCTAATGGTTCTGGACTGTTTCCTAAATCACCACTAAAGACAACTCGCTTAATTTCAGAACTAGGATGATTGTCGACAATTTCTAAAGTGGCTGATCCTAGAATGTGTCCTGCATTAACCAAAGTAATTGTAAAATCACCAATGGTAAGTGGGACATGATACTCAACTGTTTTAAACCGTGCAATTGTGTTGAGCGCCATCTCTTCGTCATAAAGGATTTCCCGCTTGTCTTCTCGAGTAATATGCGCACTATCAAGCAATGATAACTCTGTTAAATCTCGAGTCGCTGGAGTCATCCAGACTTCACCAGTGAAACCTTTGGGTAAAAGAATCGGCAACCTTCCACAGTGGTCTAGATGAGCATGGGTCAAAATTATTGCTGAAAGTTGATGAGCATCATAGGCAAATGGTTGATAGTTTAACTTGGTAATTTCAGGTGGGCCTTGAAACATGCCTAAATCAATTAATATGGACTGTCCAGAACTTGAAGTCAGAACATAACTCGATCCTGTTACGGTACCGGCTGCGCCCAGAAATTTAATTTTCATCACTTTACTGTACTACAACAATTAAACTTGGCGATAGCAGAAATCAGAGATAGCAACTTTTCAGATTTTGCTTTCACTCTTGCCCACTTATTATTTGGGGAGGATTATATTATTAAGTTATGTCTCCAAAAACTCTTGTCTCTATCGGTGCTTTTGTTGGCTCTGTAATCGGCGGCTACATTCCCACCCTCTGGGGAGCTAGTTTTTTATCTTTTTCTTCGGTTATTTTCACGGCTATAGGTGGAATTATAGGGATTGTAATCACTTTAAAACTCATTAACTCTTGATTTAGTCCTATAACATCATTTTGTGGGTCTTTTGTGATATAATTGCATCAATATGGTGCACTTTTTATTACCTTTTACTCCATTCGAACCCATCGGCGGCGTGCGGACTGCATTTGACTATGTAATGCGTTTGAATGAGCTTGCAGGTCAACAGATTGCAGATATTTTAGCTGACTCACCCTATGTCAAAAGCTGGCTTCCGACTGAGTATCAGCAAGTAAAAGTATTGCCAACTTCTACACCAATCTTAACTACCGATACATTACTTATTCCTGAAGTTATTCCGCTGGCAGCCAAGGACTATGCACATGTGATGCGAAAATTTTTAGTTGTGCTGAACTGGAAATTTTTGGAAGAAAAATTGAACTGGAAAGAACTTAAAAATCTTGGGTATACCGGTATTTTGACAAACTCGAATTACTCACTTCAGTGGTTGAAAAAAAATAATGTTAAGTTACCTATTTGGCATATTCCTCAGTTCATCAATAGCGCTACTTTTAAGACAGCCCAAAAATTTGGTCAACGTCCGAAAAATTCTATTTTGGTGATGAGCCGAAAAAATTCACAACATTTGCCTGGACTCATCTCATTCTTGCGAAATTTTTCTCATACCTTGACGGTCATGAACAATATTGCTCCAGAAAAAATGGCGGACCAGTACGCGAACAATCAAGTCTTTATTAACTTGGGATATCCTGAAGGTTTTTGCCGTCCAGCTGCTGAAGCCATGGCATCGAAATGTTTGGTCATCGGCTTTACTGGCGGTGGCGGTCTCGATTTTATGAGAGATGGAGCTACGGCACTTATCGCCGAAGATGGCAACGAACGTCAGTTATTAGAAAAACTGAATCTCTTTCTACAGATGACCGGGAAAGAAAAACTTCAGATCGTTGAAAATGGACATCGCTTGATTATTTCCCAATACAGTATGTTTGAACAAGCAAAAGCATTATCAAAAATATTTTCTCGAGAGCTTGGCGAACTTTTTACACTTGCCAAATTAAAAGCACATTATCACGTTCGCAGAGATCAGGCACATCCATTAACAAAGATTACTCTTCAATCAACACAAACAGTTGAGGGTTTGCAGTACCGATACTTTTTAGATCATCAAAAATATCAAGAACTTATTGACTCCAAATTTTTTCGATTCTGGCAGCTCTACTCTAATGTAAAACATAGTTTTTCATTAAAGAAGTAACTACGGATCTCAGCCATTTAAAGAATTGGCTAACAAGAGAAACAAATTTTTCAAGTGGTGATGGTGGATGCAGCTGACGATAGACGTCATACCAATGGTTTGCTATTGCCTGTTGAGCTGCATTTAAAGACATATGGCCCAGACAGACTTCAGCATGAAGATAGTTCTCTACACCATCTTTTTCATTTATGGAGGCGTGTGGCTCAGGCCATAAATTTTTAGGATTTTTCGGACTCCCCCCCAATTCTAAAGAAATCAAGTGGTCTTCTTCATAATGTTGCAGGTTTATATCTTGATATCCATACTCAATAATTTGCTTTTTTTTGAGTAAGGTAGTGTAAGAAGTTGGCGGTCGAATTGTTTTTGTAAATCCTTTAACGCAGATCGTTGTTTGTATTGTTTCTTGAGAGACGTCTGGATTAAGTACTCCTGGAGTACAAGCAGGATCTGGCAAGTATGCTTGAGTATCAGACTGGTTAACCAATACTGCGGTGCAACGTCGATGGGCGAAAAAAACTACTGGAGAATGTTCAGCTGAATCTGGAGAAGAACGTGCCATCCAGACAAGTAATATTAAAAAAATAATAGTCAGCCACCGAAAAAAACTTGACATCTTTACTCAACCTATCAAAGAGAAGTGACATGAAGTGTAGGAGCAGTAGTGAACTTTTTATTCCTGGGATACAAGGCTCCATAACGCTGTATAATTCTGCTGACTATGATAAAAAAAGATATCAACGAGAGCAAAAATGGGCAGACTTCGATAATGAATAGCTTTCATTCTGTCTGGGCAGAACGTCGAGATCTTCCATTGACCATCTTAAGCTGGGTCGGTGTGATGTTGATAACATTCTGGCTTCTAGGACACATTCGTCACTCTCTTCTTTTACTCGTCATTGCTGTCTTTTTGGCAGCTGCCTTAGTTCCAGTGGTAAGTTTTTTTGAGCGCTTTGTGCCCCGCTTTTTCGCTATCTTGTTTGTGTATATTATTCTCTTCAGTTGCCTTGGCACAGTTGTGTACTTTTTTCTTCATACTGCTATAGAGCAGTTAAAAATGTTTTCTCATAATATAAGTTATTTGCTAACACCTGATGGCAATGGCTCTTCACCTGTAGTCGTAGCACTTACCCAGCTTGGAGTTTCCCAAGATCAGATTGCACAGACTAGTGTCCAGCTGGCAACTCAAGCAGAACAGTTAACAACTAGCATTGTGCCGCTAATTGGTAGTTTCTTTACTTTAATTCTCGACATGGTGCTTGTTACAGTCATCAGTATCTACTTTATGGTTGATGGAAGAAAAATGATGAATTGGTTGAGGAAAAGTGCTCCGGTTAATCATAAGGCACATATTCTTTTTTTCCTCAATACTCTCGAGCGAATTGTGGGTGGATACATCCGAGGTCAACTTACTCTTGCGGTCACGATTGGACTACTTATCGGTATTGGCATGACTCTTTTCCATGTTCAGTATGCAGTACTCCTGGGAGTACTCAGCTTTGTTTTAGCATTTGTACCTATTTTTGGAACGTTGATCTCAGGCTCTATCTGTGTGTTATTAGCATTAACTCAAGGTTGGCTCACTGCGGTGCTGGTCTTAGGTTACTTCATCCTGATGCATCTTGTTGAAGGTGATATTGTTGGACCAAGAATCGTAGGTAAAGCCTTAGGTATTCACCCACTTGTCTCAATTATTGCACTCGTGATTGGGTCTGAACTCTATGGAGTAGTTGGAGTACTTTTTGCGTCACCCGTGGCAGGTGTTCTTCAAGCAATTTCTTTGTCGCTGTGGTCGGAATGGAAAGCAACTCATCCAGAGTCATTTTCTGAACACTCTGATGAAGAATAAATTTCAAAAATAAAGGACTGTTGTATTTAACAGCAGTCCTTTACTTATTTACTAGGTCGGTTGAATTAGCGTGCTGCTTTCTTGACTTCCTTAACTTCTTTTTCGACAGCATTTTTATCAATTTCCAACATTTTTTCTGCTTTAGTCTTCTGTTGATTCATTTCTTTTTGAGCTTCATCTGCATAATCAGCCACATGTTCTTTAACGGTTGCTATGACTTCTTTAACTTTTTCTCTATTCTTCTCATCTTTTAAGGCTACACTAGCTACAATAGCTGCACTTGCTCCGATGACCGCACCAGCCACACCTGCAATTACTGCACTTACCCCTTTATCATCTTTTTTATTTTCTTGCATAATTTACCTTTTTTTTATTTTATTAATTTTTATTGATCAGTTAAAAACATTTAACATCTTAGATAAGAACTTTAAGTTAAGGTTAAGTAAGAGTTTAATGAGGAGCCATCTCAAGATCATGAAGTATAATTACCCTTTGTGCTACTCGAAGCAACCAATCTTTCTAAATCTATTGGCGCGAAGTACCTTTTTCAGGCCGCAAACTTCAGTATTATGCCGGGAGAAAAAGTTGCCTTGATCGGAAGAAACGGCAATGGCAAAACGACACTGCTGAAAATTTTAGCTGGTGAAGATGAAGAGTATGATGGCAAAGTATCTCGGCGTGGCGGACTGAGTATCACATTAACAAAGCAAGAGCATCTTCACGACACTCACGAGTCAGCACTAGAATACATTCTTCAAAATGTTCTTCATTTTTACAAGTATAAAAAAATTCTGGATGACTACGAACAGGGTTTACATACCAATACTCATGACTATCTTCATGCAATGGAATACTTTACTGATCACGGCTACTACTACATTACCAGTGTTATTCTCAATACATTAGCTGACTTTGATATCTCAAATGAGGCTGCTCAGCAACCTTTAGCACAACTTTCTGGTGGACAGAAGCGCTACGTTGAGATGGTGCGCATGATGTTTTCAAACTCAGACTTATTATTAGTTGACGAACCGACCAACCATATGGATTATCGAGGGAAGGAAAGGTTTATTACTTGGATGAAAAGCTTATCAAGTGCAATTGTAGTAGTAACTCATGATCGTGATGTGCTTAAACATGTAAATAAGATTATTGAGCTCAAAGATAAAACACTGCACGTCTATAAAGGAAATTATGACCATTATATTTCAAATAATGCCACCCAAACACTTAGCTCAGTTAAAGCTTATGAAGATCAGTTAAATCGTTTGAAAGAAGCTAAGAAAAAAGTGGACTGGGGTTTACAGATGCGCGCCAAAAGCAAAGCTTGGAAAGTCAGATATGACCATTGGCTGCGCGACTATGAGACACTCAAGGCTGAGACAGTGAAGCCCTCGTTTTGGATTGACCAAACCTCGGTTGAAGAGTTGGATAAGCACGTCGTCGACTCATATCAGAAGTTTAAAGAGAAAAATATTAAGATTACTGTTCCGACTGAAAAAGAGCGTGGTACAGAGCTGATCACAGTCAGGAACTTGGCACTGGGATATCATGAACCCTTATTTGCTCACCTCCATTTCTCACTCAAAGAAGCTGATCGAGTATTTATTAAAGGCAGAAATGGTGCTGGGAAAAGTACACTGGTGCGCACAATAATGGCGCTGTGGGAGGCCAAGAAAGCTCAGGCTTTGCAACTTGATGGTGAGATACAATTTGGTGTCGACGTCCGCATTGGCGAGTATCAGCAAGAGATAAGCGAACAGTACTTGCCAATGCCTTTAGAAGAAGCAATTCGAGCAAGTTATATGGAGAAAAAAGTACCAATTGAGGCGAGACAGGTCAAAAGTTTGCTGGCACAGTATTTATTTGATCCTATTCTTGATGGGCAACAAAAAATTATTCATTTGTCAGGCGGACAAAAAGCGCGTTTTCAATTGATAAAGATGTTTATTGGTAAACCAAACCTGCTGATCTTGGATGAGCCGACAAATCATTTAGATCTGCCATCCATCGAAGAACTGGAGAATGCGCTTTCAACATTTGAGGGTGGCATTTTATATATCTCACACGACAGCTATTTTATTCGGCGGATGGCTGGAAAAGTGGTAGAGTTGTAAAATCTGATTATGACTAGAAAAAAACTGATTATTTTTGCCATTTTTCTTTCTCTAGTTCTGGCAATGAGCGCAGCACTTACTCTTCGTTTCCGAACACAGCCTGCTCATCCACCCCTTTCTCCTTTATTACCTCCTCAGCAACTGGTAACTCAAGTTACTGAGAGCACCAGAAAAACTTGTCCTTCAGGTTTTATTTTGATTCCAGGTGATCCGCAATATCGAACTTCAGATTTTTGTTTAATGAAGTACGATGCAAAATGCGCAAGTAAAGCTGACCTGAGCACTGGAATTCAACCACCACACGGAGATGCTTGTTCGGGCGAAAAAAGTGGTCAATACTTTGGAACATATAAAAATAACGGTCAGGGTTGTGCGTGTACTGGAAATAAGCAAGTCGTTTCAACTAAATCAGGATTCCCCCTCGCCTATCTTCCTGAATTTGACACTACATCCAATAATGCAAAAGCTTACTGTCGAGTAAATGGCTGGCATCTTATTACCAATACTGAGTGGATGACAGTTGCTCGGAATGTTGAAAAAATTCCTGAGAACTGGTGCGATAAGGATGGCAGTCATTGCGGATTTTTACCTGGAACACCCGCAAAAATACTCGCAAATGGCCATAATGATGGGAATAACGAAACAAGTGTCAGCGGAAGTAGTAATAACGCCTTAATCGCAGGTGAAGATAATCAACCTTGTTATGGAACAACCACAGACGGTTCAAATAATTGTAGTGGGAAAGGTTCACAAAAAAGGACTTTGACACTCAGCAATCATCAAATTATCTGGGACTTAGCCGGCAATGTATGGAGTTGGGTCGATGCAAGTGTATTAAGAAAAGACCAACCACAGTCGAGAACATTAGGCAAGCTAGATCAAGGGTGGATCTGGAGCGAATTTAGTCCTGGCGGAAAAGATACAGTCATAAGTGATAATGGAAAGGGCCCTTCTCTAGGCTATGACGCGTTCCGGCCATCACATCCTGAGTGGAACTCTACAAATGGAGTCGGTAGAATTTATCACTACAGTGGCGAAACAGATACAAACTCTACTCCGTACACTTTTATTAAAGGTGGAACTTGGCAGCATGGATATGACTCTGGTGCCTTCTCGATACATCTTAGTCCAACTGCCGATAAACTTAATATTAACGACGTGAGCTTTCGCTGTGTCGTAGATCCACAGTAATCATTATTTTTTCTCGAGAATAATTTCTGCTTCACTCAGCCGAGCTTTTGCAGCGAGAGAATATTTATCTGCTGGTGAACGGAAACCAATTGCACATGCTACATATGCCGTACAGTTTTCTTTTTCTAGTTGTAGAACCTGGTCAAAGCCGACTCGATCAAATCCTTCCATTGGGCATGTATCAATCCCAACAACTGCACAAGCCGAGAGTAGCATTCCTAGTGCAATGTACAGTTGATCACTTGACCATTCTCTGAGTTGTTCAGGGTTTTTACTCTTCAATAAACCCATCATCATTTCTTGGTAACCCTGCAATGACTCTACGCTTTGCTGACGAATATCTGAAGTACTCGCAATGACTTTAGTAATATGATTTTGGTTGAGCTCTTTCAAGCTACAAAAAATTACAATTGCTGAAGCATCGGTAAATTGTGGTTGTCCATAAGCTTTTTCGCGTAGTTTTTGACAAATGACTGGATCAGTTACAATAATAAATTTCCATGGTTGTATGCCTACAGACGAGGGTGAGAGGCGTAGAACATCTTTAATAAACTGCAGCTGTTCTTCATCAAGTTTTTTGTTGAGATCAAACTGTTTAGTGGCATAGCGCCAGTTGAGTTTTTCAAGATATTCGGGAATGTTCATAAAATCCTTTATCACTCAGTATACCAGGATTACTCAGGATTCGTAATTGCATCAAATGTCAGATAATAACTGTGTTGAGCAAGTTGAGTTAACTTCTTCTTTAAACATAAGGAGTACCAACTTTTGTAGCTGGTACTCCTCAAAATTATTATCTAAAAATAGAAACTATTTAAAGTTTTTCTACTTTACCATCACCTTTAACTTTCATATCAATCTCAACGTTTTGTGAATTCTTTTTAGATTGATCAGCAGAGACAAGCGGCTCGGATGAAATATTACTATAAACTTGCTCTAGCATGCCTTCACCTTCAGCTGAAGATAAAACTGCATTTGTAATCATGTCGCCTCTTTTGGCAAGTATCTGATCATTTGCACTTAAAATATTAATAGTTACATACTTCCCCAGAGCATTTTTTCGTTTATCTTGATCAGTTTTTTCCTTTGTTTCTTGAACTTTTTGTTTTGTCGTATCAGTTAATTGAGATGTTTTGTCTTTAACTGTCTGCAAAAGCTCTTTGGTTTTTGGAAGATCTTTTACTTCTCTTACTTTATCTTGGGCAAGTTGACCTACTTCTTGTGCTTTAGCTTTTACCTGATCAATAACTGAAGGTGCTTGTTGTCTTGCGCTATTTACGGCTCCTTGCACACCTTGTTTCTGTGCTTGCTGTTCCAGGTCATCTTCAACATAAGCTCTAACGATAGTTGCATCTTTTCCAACTTTAATGATATCAGCGATTTTAACTCGCTTTTTTCCAGACTTAAAATTTTTGAGTCCTTGGGAAACTTCAAGTTCTATAACTTTGCCAGTAGTTGAGTCAAAATAAATATCACTCACTTGGCCGAGCTCTGTTCCATCTTCAGTAATAATTTTGTCTTCAGTAAGAAAATTATCAGCTTTTACAATACGTGTAATCCGTTTCTGCACATCAGAAGCTTTTTTGACTACTTGATCTGAGCTAACAATAATAACGTCTTTACCAATTTTTTCGATATCTTCAAAGAGAATAACTTTTGCGTCAGAGAACCAGCCGCCTTCATCAACGATCAATGCTTTAACTTCATGATCTTGAGGATCATACACAAGTTCGTGGACGACATTAATATTTTGTCCTTTTTCAAGTGTAATAACTTTCAATCCAATAACTTCAGTGCCTTTAATAATGTTTTGTGTCATATATTTATCCTATAGTAGTTTTAATATGTGATTTATGTCCTTTTTTAATGAGGGTTAAAACTCCCATTACTCCAACCAGGGCAATAATCAAGACAGGCACTGCCCACTTTCCAAAATCAGACACGTTACCAGCTGTACTATCGACAGATAGTACTTTTCCATCAGATGTTTGTGTCACTGTTACCCTATCATTTGGTTGAATATCTTCAACTTTTGAGCCCATTGTATTTCTAATCACTTTAATGTCACTAGGAATAGTAATTTGCTTTGTTTCATCGTTTGTTTTGACAGTAATAACATTGTTATTCCGGACTAAAACATTACCTTGTATCTGCATGGTTTGAACATTTTCTACTGCAGTTGTAGGGGAAGCAGATAGGACAGGTGATTGATCGGGTGACTGAGCAAAGGTGACTTGAGCATTTGTTAAGGAAATTGCCAAGGCCAGTAGTGTTATTGTTACAGTTTTTTTCATAGTGCTTTGTTCTTTCTTATTATATTTATTGTTAAGCTGATCAATATTGAAGTTAGATTAACTTGACAATAATAATTTTTTTTAAGATTTAAGTAAGAATAGTGATAGAGGTCTATTGGCAGATGGAATTCTCTTTTAGTCCCTATTCATCACCCTAGTATTAGATATACTACCTACTCTAAATATGCAAAACCCTTTGAGATCAATACAACAAATTTTTACCCAACAGAGCAACAGCTCTTTCCTGTTCATTCTTATCACTGCATTCCTAAGTGTAATGGGAATTGGCCTAGTTATTCCAGTTATTCCTTTTATTGTCATCAAGTACGTAAGTAACAGTCATCCTCATACAGTTGCTTTTTATGTCGGGTTACTTATTTCGTCCTATGCTTTTTGTCAATTTTTTGGCGCACCTGTTTTGGGAGCGCTGTCAGATAGGTTTGGACGTCGACCAGTTCTCTTGCTTTGTCAGCTGGGCTCAGTCATTGGCTATCTTTTATTTGGTCTTGGTGGTAGTTTATGGGTTCTTTTTCTCGGCCGCATTATTGATGGAATCACTGGAGGAGACATTAGCACTATTTTTGCCTACGTTGCCGACATTACTGAGCCCCGCGAACGGGGTAAAAGTTTTGGCTTAATTGGAGCAGTGATAGGTTTGGGATTTATACTTGGACCTACTATTGGAGGAATTGCTTCAAACATTAGTCTTACGGCACCATTCTTTTTGGCTGCTGGAGTAACGATACTTAATATGTTATTTGGATTTTTTGTGTTACCAGAAAGTTTGGATCCACAGCAGCGCAGTAACAACTTTACGCTAAAACATTTGAATCCATTTGTGCAGCTTCAGTTTGCGCTTAAAAAGCCGACTCTTCGTATTTTACTTTTGGCAGGTCTGTTTTATTTCTTGCCATTTGCCGTACTTCAAGGAATTAATGCAGTCTTTCTTAAAGATACTCTGCACTTCACACCATTCATCATTGGTCTTTTGTTTTTATTAATTGGTCTTTTCGACATTATTACTCAAGGATTCTTATCAGGAAAGCTCCTGCCGAAATTTGGTGAAAAAAGATTGATGACTGCTGGATTATTTTTCACTGGCTTATTTTACTTATTAAGTTCTTTTTTAACCCTTGTCCCCTCAGTATATCTAGTGATCTTCGGCACAATTATTTACTCGTTTGGAAGTGGACTTTGGGAACCAGCGTTTAACGCTTTGGTTTCACATAGTAGTGCCCCACAAGAACAGGGCCGTGTGCAAGGTGCGAATCAGTCTGTTCAATCACTGACTCGTATTGTAGGTCCACTTCTAGCAGCCGGACTTTACCAAATTCATTGGGGACTCCCATACCTGAGTTGTGCAGTGTTAAGTTTAATTGGCATCTGGATAGTTGTTTCTTTAATCAAACCAGTAACCAGAACAGACGTAGAATATAAAAACGGATAAAGCTGTTCAACGATATGATTATACAGCGATCATTTTCCTATACGTTAATTGCACCAGATTTAGTTTAACGGCGGAGAGACTTCTCTCCGCTGTTTGCTCTGTTAATGAAAGTTAACATTAATCTGCTATGTCACTCGATGTTTCAGATTTATCTTGATTAATATTTTTTACCTCATTATTTTCTTGACTGTCTGGAATTTCACCGTCTACTTGTTTAAGATCTTCAACATATTGACTAGAAGTCTGTGTCGTTTCTACTACAGCTTGAACACTCGGTGCTGTTACCTGCGCCTGTACTTGAGTAGTAAATACTTTACTTAAATTTACTATAGCTCCAACAGTGATCAGTAATGCTAATACAGTTACTGTCAAAAGTTTTTTATTTTCCATGATGTATTACCTCCTTTCAATTGCAACTTTAAACTTATGGATATGTGAGGAGCATGAGAATAAAAAGGAATTAAGTTTCAGTAAAGTATTCATCTCTTTACTTTTCTCATTTTCCTCACATATTTAGTTAATTATAATAATAAAAAATCTAACCAATATGAATATGAATGTATTTAAAATCACTAGTTCTTTGCCTATTCATAAAGTAGTAAACAAAGTTCCAGAAATAACAATCTTTTTTTGGATTATCAAAGTACTATGCACTACTGTAGGTGAAACTGTAGCTGATTTTCTTAATACAAAACTGAACTTGGGTTTAACTGGGACAACAATAGTAATGGGATCGTTATTAGCAATAGCTTTGTTTCTTCAACTCAAAGCAAAAAAATACATTCCCGGCGTATATTGGTTTACAGTTGTATTAATTAGTGTATCCGGTACCTTAATTACTGATAATCTTACCGATAACTTTAATGTACCACTCAGCGCTACCACAATCATTTTTGCTCTTTCTCTTGCAGCCATATTTGTCTTATGGTATTTAGTTGAAAAATCAGTATCTGTCCATAAAATCACTACTTTCCGGCGAGAAATATTTTATTGGCTTGTGATTTTATCTACTTTTGCTCTGGGAACAGCGACTGGAGATTTGATTGCAGAAACGTTCAAACTTGGATACCTTATATCTGCAATCTTGTTTAGTATGATGATTGCAGCAGTTACTCTTTCACACTTTAAATTTAAATTGAATTCTATAATAACTTTTTGGTTAGCATATATCCTCACCAGACCTCTTGGGGCGTCATTAGGCGATTTATTATCTCAGCCACACAATGTTGGCGGTTTGGAGCTAGGAACTATTATAACCAGCATCATTTTCCTAACAGCCATAGTTGTGACTGTTGTCTTCGTCTCCGTAAAGAAAAAACAATCTGATTAACACGTGAGCAATGTTACAAAAAAGATCGTTCCCCTACCATCTTTTGAGCTCATCCGAAGATAACCATGATGAGCACGAATAATTGATTGGCAAAGTGCAAGTCCAAGACCATGTCCATTTTTACCTGACCTCGCTGTATTAACCTGGTAAAATCTTTGGAATATTTTTTTCTGGTGTTCCAAAGGTATTCCAATCCCATTGTCCTGGATAGCAATCACTACATTAGCAGAATGTAAGGAAATTTTTACGCTAATCTTCCCATTAACCTGCGTATATTTTATAGCATTTTCTATCAAATTCTGAAATAAATGGAAAAGCAAAACTTTATTTCCTTGAATCATCACTTGATCTTTAGCTGGCACAAGCAAAAGCTTTTGTTTTTTGATATAAGCAAGCGGCATAATATCAATAATTAAAGTAGCTAACAAATCAGTTAAATCAATATTTGTTACACTATTTAAATACTCTTTATTATCTAATCTGGAAAGCATGAGCAAATTATCAACAAGTGAATTGAGATACTTCACTTCTTCATTCACACTTATGAGCACCTCTTTATACTCTTCAGTTGAGTGTTTTTTTTTAAGAATCAGCTCAGTCTCGCCTAAAAGTATAGAAAGTGGTGTCCGTAGTTCGTGAGAAGCATCAGTTACAAACTGACGTTGTTGTTCATGTACATATTTTATTGGCTTTAATGTTCGATCGGCGAGGACCCATGCTACAGGCGGAATTAAGAAAAAGAATATAAAGTTACTCATGCTTAATACTAAAAATAACTGTTTAAGCGCTACATCTCCGGCAACAGCAACAGTATTTAAATAACCTGGAACGGTAGTTTCAACATCTGAATTTTCTGTAGATGAGTTAACATCAAGATCTTTTACTCGTGAAATATATGTTTCACCAAATGATCGGTGCATCCAAACATAAATACCGATACTAAATGACCAGAGAAGTATAAAGAAAAAAAGAGAGTAAAAAAGAGTGAGCCTGAGATGCGCTTTACGAAACATGTTAATTTTAATGATCAGTAAAAATATATCCTGAACCTCTGCGTGTATGGATTAACTCTTTATTCTGTGGTGAAATTTGAATTTTTTTCCGAACATATCGAATATATGTTTCAACAATATTAGAAAGCCCGTCATAATTATAGTCCCACACATGCTCAAGTAACTTTGTTTTGCTCATAACAATATTTTTATTGCGCATAAAGTATTCGAGCAGCGCATACTCGCGAGCAGTAAGTATGATGTCTTTTCCATCTCGTGTTACTTTTTGGGTTGCTGGATTCATAGTCAATGTATCTAGTGAAAGAACAGTTGGATCAGCAGCTTTTTCTGCCCTACGAATTAATGCCCTTACTCGCGCAAGAACTTCAGTCATTGAGAATGGCTTAGTGACATAGTCATCCGCACCCGCATCTAAACCCATTACCTTATCTTCTATCGAATCTTTTGCTGTTAAAAGAAGAATTGGAACTGAAAGATTTTTATTTCGGACATCTCGGCAAAGTGCAATTCCATCTTTTTTTGGTAACATAATATCAAAAATCATTAGATCATAGGTATTAACTTCAATTTTTTCTGTACCAGCTAGACCATTAAGAGCAATATCTACCGAGTAATGCTCTTCTATTAATCCTCGCCTTAAAAGATTGGCAATCTTTTCATTATCTTCTACAATTAATACTTGCATATGTTTATTGTAGGCTTTCATGAATGAGATTTTCATGAGAGATTTTTTTTCTTTTTATCTAGTAAAATAGAATGAGGGAAAGTTACTTATGGATACTGTCATTATTATTTTAGCTTCGTATCTCTATTTAATTATTATTGCGTTGGCATTAATATTTTTTGTTTATGAACAGAATAAAGTAAAACTTGTCATAATGACTGGAATTTCTTTTCCGTTTGCCTTTGTTTTATCAAAGATACTTACAACTATTGTTCAAAGCCCTCGGCCTTTCATCGCAGATCATATTCAGTCTTTAATTCACTCAGCAACTGATAATGGTTTTCCATCGGACCACGTATTAATTTCAGCAAGTATTTCTCTCATGATCTTGAATTTCAATAAACGAGTAGGAATTATTTTATGTTCTCTAACTTTTTTAGTTGGAATTGGAAGGGTTCTCGCACATGTACATCATTCCATTGATATTATTGGAAGTTGGTTAATCTCAATCTTCGCTATAGTTATTTCAAAATTTATCTATCATCAGATAAACACACAATACTTTAAAAGTTAACAGCTGTTGAGATTGTTTTTTCCATCACTCACAGCTTTTCTTGGTGAGGTTGGGTAGCCATTTTTCAGATCTTTTAAAAGCCAATCTTTTATTTCTAATGGGTACAATAATAGCTTTGGCAGTAACCTCAACGCTATCCATTGCGGCTCAAATATATTGTGTTCACTGAGTCCTTGATTTTCTTCTGCAGCAGGGCTGATTTGAGGATTCCCCGAAATGTAGTCACATAGGTAAAAATACTGACTACTGTTTACGTCATCATAACTGTAAAGCAGCCTGTGAATGCTCACTTGTATTGAAGTTTCTTCGGTGACCTCACGCACTACTGCCTGCTCGATCGTTTCCCCTTCCTTAACACTACCACCCGGAAAAGTATAATAGGCTTTTAGCTCTTTTACTCTTCGAATGAGAACAATGTTTTCATCTTTAATAAGTATAGCTGCAGCTCGTATTCGGTTTTGCATAGCTTAATCAAGCTTGGCAGTTGTTTTAGATGTTCTTCTTTTTCATATACTGAAACGAGGTATCGATGAGTTTTGTTAGAACTGTTTGGTCTACGTCGGAAAGTTTATTGATATATAGACATCCGCCAATTCCGCTACTCTTTTTATGTTTACCCAATTTTTCTAGTAAGGCAAAGCTATTATCATTACCATGCATAATATAGAGTGTCAGGTTTTGTTTACGTGGAGAGAAGCCTACCAAAAACCAGTCTCCTTGCTGAGTGCTCTTGTCTGACTTGTAATGATACTTTCCAAACCCTACGATACTGGTTCCCCACATCACTGCTGTTTCTCCAGTCACTTTCTCAAACATTTCAAGAAGAGTAAAGGCATCATTCTTTTTTTCTTCTGGCTCAACACTATTGAGAAAATCTTTGGGGCTTTGAGTAGTAGTTTTTGTTTTTAACTCTGCCATAAAGAGATTATAACAATCTTTATACTAGTCGGCGAGTTACAAGTTGCTCATGTGCCAGCTTTTGCAAATGAATAGAAATATGATAAAAAAACTTGCTTTTATCAAAAAGAATCTAACCTATGTCAGGGTTATCCTTATTAAGTGATTAGTGGCAAATTATGTCCATATTTTTACTCATAGATAATAGTTACCTCAGCATCAGTTTAAAAAAACCCAGAATCCATTAAGATAATCATAATTAGTAGCTTGGTTGAGCATTTGAGCAGTAATGCTTTCTGTAGGTTGACGGAAATAAAGATCAATGTTTAGTTTTATTCTTGGAGATCAAGCAGATTTTACCGAGCTTGCTTTTACAATAATCATAGACACACACAATGCATAATGGAATTCCTATGCCTGCCAATACATAAAGTGGCCACCATTTTATGGTTGTTGATATAACTACTTGAGGCATTAGAGAATATGACAGATGGTGAATCGATATATAGGCAAAGTTAATCGTTTTGAAACACAGAAAATGTAATGCCATAATATGGAAACTTTTCTCTCCCATATACGAAAAAAGCTTCTTGAGCGAACTCATCTTGCTTATCAACTCTCCAAGCAGCAAGTTCATGTATATTCCAATCATAGTGACGGCAAGAAAAAGCACTGGGTCATGATATCTTTTTTCACTTAATATAATGACTATTTGATGCGTCACACAGTAATGAAGTATGCCAACGGAGATTACTACACCCAACAATAAAAATAATAATTTTTTTGGTACAAATTTCCTTATAAAATTCTTACTAGCAAATCCAAAATAAATAATTGGTAGTACAAGGAAAGCTGTCTCAGACCAAAATGGGACATAAATAGGTTTTTCGATGAGGAAAATACCAAAGAAATATAATCCAATAATAACCAAAAACTCTCCATATAGTGCTACTTTTATTGGCAGTTTTGTACTGATTTTTCTGACTATAGAAAATAACACTAAACCGATCAGTAATGGAAAAATAAACCACATTGGCCCACTTAGAACTTCTAGATGCTGTCCCCAGAAAGTAAGAATAACCTCCCGCAACATTTCATATCCATTGATATACTCACCCGGAAGAAAGTTGCCATGTGGAACGGTTCCTTCAATAAACCGGAGAGATACAAAAACATTATGAAGTAATAGAAAAAATAACGTATATTTAAACGTGGGCCACCACAGTTTTTCTAGTTTTTTTCCGAAAAAAGCGAAGAGATCCGCAGTATGTTTATCATTATAAAAATGACCTGATACAAAAAAGAACAGGGCTAAGTGGTAAGTTGAAACAAAGTATCCTTGAATACCTGCGTGTCCTAGAACTACGGCCAAAATTCCCAAGCCTTTGATAACATCCCAGTAGCGGTCTCTTTCAACATGCATAGATTGATGATAGGAACAGTTGGAACCTATTTTATTTCCGTTTAAAAACTGATTGGATTGTTTTTCCTAAAGCTCCACCTAGTATACCTAATAGAAAGACCAATTATGAGTAGATATAGGACAGATCCCACCATAGAACCATGGTAACAAAGGCTCGAGCAACAATATCGCAGTACGAAAAATTGAAGTTAAATACTGATTTCGCTCCCCGCAGTGGAGGAAATACGGAAGTGCTTTATTTAATGAGCACTACTTATGTTTATATCTTTTCCAAGATAATCCGTTTTCTAGTTTTTTCTCTTCGATCACGGAGAAATCATTCCACAATTTTTCACTTTCCTCAGCATTCACACCAAAAAATGAATGCGCCTTAGGATTACTTGCTAAAACTGGAGTTTTCAACACACTAATTTCATCAATTACATTAACCATTGAACCATTAAGTATTCCACCACCCTCCAATAGAACTTTCTGGATTCCAAATCTTTCTTTTAGAACTTTTAACATTTCATCAAAGTTAATTTTCTCACCTTTAGAAACAATATAAGAGATTTTTCTCGCTCGAAGATGACTTAAGTACTCTTTAGGTGTTTGAGAAGTTACTATTACAATTAAGTGATCAGCTAGACCCACGTTATCACTAATTTTATCTGAGGACCATCTCAATAGTCCTTTTGTATCAACCGCGATTGCATAATTTTTGGCGTCAATCTTAGCAATGTAGTCGCCCGATGGAATTTCAGAAGCTGTCTTCTCTAAAGGAGTTCCTACAGCGACTGCAAATATTTCCATCGTTTTTCTACCACACATCCACGCTTGCGCGTGAAAAGAATCATGCAGCTCATTATAGACGGGCATGTAATCATTAAAAAGATCAACTCCATCAACACCACTCTCAGTTTTTTCATCCACAGAAATCATCATGTGACAAATGACATACGTGCGATCAAATGAGTTTTTTTTCGACATATAAAGAAATTATAGCATTGAAGGTTCTAGCCTCCAATTCGGGGTACTCAAAGTTAGGACTTTAACTTGAGATGTATTCTTGAGGAAAATGAAGTTCGAGCGGAAAGTGCTCCCCCAACAGCTCAGTACCCGAACGAGGGAGTGGGTCAAGGAGTTTTTGTTTTTCAACATCCCGACATCCCCATTGTTTAATTGATAATCTCCATTTGCCATGTTGGTTTTTGGCAAATTCAACAGTGAACATCAACTGATATTGAGTATTTTCTTCTGAAACCAGATCTCACTAAGATACAATTGATCTAATGAAACTCAAAAAAATTCCATTTCCCGTTTTGATTCTTGGCTTAGTCAGTTTCTTTAACGATCTTGCCTCGGAAATGATTTATCCGATTGTGCCATTGTTTTTAACGACAGTACTCCATACCTCTATTCCTGTTATTGGGTTGATTGAGGGATTCGTAGAAGCAACAGCCAGTTTGACAAAGTATTTCTTTGGAGCATATTCGGATTATTTGAAGCAACGAAAATTTTTTATTATTTTAGGATATTCCTTCGGTGCAGTATCAAAACTCTTGATTGGTTTGGCATACGGATGGCCAATGGTTTTGGGAGCTCGCTTTGTTGATCGGCTCGGAAAGGGTTTGCGAACAGCTCCTCGGGATAGTCTGTTGCTGGAAAATACCACACCACAGAATAAAGGATTTATTTTTGGTATTCACCGATCGTTTGATAGTCTGGGCGCAGTATTTGGCCCACTCATAGCATTACTTGTACTTGCGCTCTTCAAAGATAACTTGCGATTGAGCTTTTTCATAGCTTTTTTACCTGGCTGTGTGGCGGTGTTACTGCTCTCAATATTCGTTAAAGAAAAAAAGAAAGCCGTTAAGCAAGAAACACCTCGTTTTGTCAAAATTTCTTGGTCGGGAATACCACTTCAATTAAAACTGTTTCTTGTTGCAAGTTTTATTTTTGCATTAGGAAATAGTTCAGATGTCTTTTTACTCCTTCGGGCAAGCTCACTGGGTTTAAATACGACTCTCGTTGTGCTCGTATATATTCTCTATAACGTTTCTCAGACCATCTTCGCGACTCCAGCAGGGATGATTGCAGATAAACTTGGCGCAAAAAATGTTTTTATTGGAGGATTAGTTGCCTTTGCGATTGTGTATGGTGCCATTGGCTTGACTCAACACTCATGGCCTTTATGGATTCTTTTTCCTCTTTATGGATTGTATATCGCAGCAACTGATGGTGTATCAAAATCGTATCTCTCTGAATTTATCAAGAAAGAAGAGTCAGGTACATATTTTGGAGCCTACTATACTCTCACAGCTGTAGGCACTTTTTTTGCTTCAGTGATTGGTGGATTACTGTGGAATTATGTTCATTCGTCAATGACTTTTTTCTATGGAAGTGCTATGGCAATGATTGCTTTTTTCTTCCTGATAGCGAGCAGAAACCTGAAAAGTAAAGTTAACTAAAAACCAAAATGACAAAGCACCTGCCAACAATCCCACCAGATTTTCGCACCGCTAGAAACCAATTTTTGGAAGAAAATAAAAAAGGATCAATTTATTGATCTTTTTTTGCTCCCCAACAGGTGAGTACCTGAACGAGAGAATGGCTAAAAGTGTTTTTGTTTGAGATTGATGGAGCAATGCTTGACCAATCCACTTTCCTTTTCGCTCTTTTCATTACTTCATTACAGTCATAAAACAGTTACCCAAATGTAAACGCATACACTTCGATATTATCATCTTGGAACTCAATCTTGAGCTTGTGACTACCTGGAGTTGGCAAGTTAATCAATTTATATAGTCGATCAGAATCAACAGAGACTGATCCATTTTTATTATCAACGCCGAAGGCTTGCATACTGCCATCAAGAGTTATATTCATCTGCCCCACTTTACCATTCTTCGGTCGAGCAACGAGTAACACTTCTTTGGCTTCAAAGTTCAACAGCAACTGAGCGTTTTTACTTGGAGCTGCATACTCAGGCATAATAGTCCAGTCACCTTGGTAAGCAAATGAGTTAGATGAAAGTGAGTTTGGAACAGAGAAAGCAGTGACCTGATTTTGGTTTACGCGTTCAGGAGAATTTAAATACTGGAGTCTCGCATACCCTAAGTATAACTCTGGAGTTATAGCATAGGTCCGGGAATCAGGGTTCTTTGGGATTGACCCAGCTGGAACTTGCGAACCCGTCTCTTTGAGCAGTTCTTGGATCATTTTTTCTGTCTCATCGTACTTGCCTTCACCAAAGTGGGTGTAGCGAATATTGCCATCTTTATCGATTAAATACTTGGCTGGCCAATAATGATTATCATACGCTCTCCAAGTAGCAAAATCGTTGTCTTGCATGACTGGATAGGTGAGGCCAAAGTCAGCGATGGCTTGTTTTACGTTTTTGGGATTTTTCTCAAACTCAAACTCTGGGGCATGCACTCCAATAACGACCAGTCCTTTGTCTTGATATTTTCCCCACCAAGTTTTGAGGTATGGTAACGTTCGCTGGCAGTTGATGCACGAGTAGGTCCAAAAATCGAGTAACACAACCTTACCTTTCAAATCTGCTAACTTCAGCGGTTGGGAGTTAAACCACTGACCACCTGAAATCAGTTCATTCGCGGGAACGCCTTTTGGTTGATTGAGATCTGACAAAGGTTTACCCAGCATCGTCTCATCCACTGATTTTTGGTTAACTTTGTTCAACTCATTCTTAATTTGTGTCGTGTCTTCAAACTTCGTTAATCCCACTCCGTAGTTTGGAAATGTTTGCAGCACCCAAGTTTGGAAACGTCGATCAACATTCAGAAAAATTCCTACGGCTGTCAAAATCATCAATACACCAAAGGCTTTTTGAATCTTACTTGTGTTACGCAGCAACCACGGCGCTTTTTTCAGCGCCGTCGAACCTGCCAACATAATCATAAACATCGGAATAGCGGTTCCGACTGCATAGGCCAAAGTAATCAAGAAAGCCTGAGCAGTAACAGTACCAGTGATAGCCAAGCTAATCACTGAAGCCAAAATTGGCCCGACACACGGAGTCCACAGAAGTCCCAATGATAGACCAATCACCAGTCCACCCAAAAATCCCGTTTGGTTTTGAGTAGAAGGAACTAAATTCGCAAATCGACTAAACAATATTTCGATTTGTGCCTGAACCTGAGGGATAAGCAAACTCACTCCAAAGCCTGCCAAAATAATGACAGAGAAAAAACGCAGCGACTCAGCAGGAATGCCACTTAGCCGGACTATCGTGGATAAGAAGAGTGTAAAAAAAGTAAAGCTCGCCACAAACCCCACCACTACACCCAATGGTTTTTGCTTTCCCGTTCCGTCTGCCGAGGATAGAATGATCGGCAGTAACGGCAGGATACAAGGTGAAAGTACAGTTACTACACCGGCTAAGAAGGCAAACAGAATTAGTAAAAGCATATATACTTTGAATTATTTTATGTTGCTCAATAACTCATCAATTTGACCACCATTCCACTTGGTGACTTCATTGCCTTTAGCATCAATTTGAACAAATGTGTGCTGATACGTTACTCCATATTTTTTGGCCAAATCTTTTTCGGCCTGGTCTGTGTCAGTATCGTTATAGTTAACACGAATCAGAGTCACGTCAGCTGGGAGCTTAGAAAGATTTGCCGAAAAGTTTTTATCAGAAGGAATACAAGTTGGACACCAGTTAGCATAAAAGAATAAAACCCGACGGGTCGATGCTGAGTTGGCGAGTAACTCTGGTGAAAAAGGGGCGTATTTACTTTCCTTTTGCATCATTTTCTTACTGGAGTCTTCCATCATAGCAGCATCCTTTTTCATGCCCGTTTCATCAGTTTTTGCCATTGGAGTAGCGTCGGCAACCATTGCCTTCTCATCTTTAACCATCGTCTCGGTTTTCGCCATCGAATCAGACTTTGTCATAGCAGAGTCAGTTCGGTTCATGAATGCATACGCACCCACTCCACCTATAACCAAAGCTAGCACAGCGACAATAATCATGGAAGTATTTTTCATAACGATCTCCTAACCATGATGATAGTGATGTAAAAACTAAATGTCAAGTTAACTTTACATTTAGCTGCGAAGATTATGAAAGGTCCTGGAAATCAGTTTGGCCAAGACCATGACTGAGAGTGCATAAAGTAGCCAGGGGTCAATCTCATGTTGCATGGCTTGAATGACGATTCCGATGACGAGAACTGCTGCTCCACTGAAAAAAGATAATCTGCCAGCCTTGCCAATATGCATGACTTCTCGCTCATCACTGGCGTGCTCACGCCAGACCAATCCGATAAATCCCAAGAAACCAAGAATCAGTCCTAGAATGAGCATCATATTGACTGAGTCTGGCATCAACAGGTGAGTAGGATTTAGAAAGACGCCTAAAATCCCTAGAAGGATAATTCCAATGATAACTTCAATGTTTATTTTCATAACTGTAGTGTAAATATACTCTCTACTGGCTTTTTAAAAAAATTGGCAATTTTCAGCGCTAATAACACCGAGGGGGTGTAGTTACCTTTTTCAATGGCAATGATGGTTTGACGAGTGACTCCCAAAACTTTAGCCAGCTCTTCCTGAGTCAGGTCTTTTTTAACTCTAAAATCTGAAAGTGAGTTATTAACTTGTTCTGACATGTTAGGTGAATTATACCCTGAGAGTATTTCCTCAGTTCGTTAACTCAATTGAGAACAAGATTACATCGTTCTCTTTTATCTGCTCTTTTTTGCGGATTTCAGCTTTGATTGGTAAGAGATAGGAAGTGGATTTTTTATCTGGAAAAATAGAGGTCATCCAGCTGGTTTTCCCAATATTCACCTTAACCCTCAACGTTCCCCAATTTCTTTTCTCTTTACTAAAAAAGTAGAAACTACTTTGACGTTTAGTAAGCTTTTTTCGCGCCGTCTTTTAGTGCTTTTTCAGCGTTGTCTTTCGACATCATTGCACAAACGACTGTTCCACACTTCGCGTGCTTGCCTTTGGCCATGAATCCACCTTTTGCGGTTTGGTGAATTTCTGGTGCTGACAATTCAACACCTTTTTCCTTACATTTAACGCAATATCCTGTAATCATATGTGTCTCTTTTTAAATTAAAGGACAAGTATATCAGAAGCTCGAACTCTAAAAATGATCGAGCTTCATCTTATGATGATGTCAGTTGGAGGTATATAAGTTAAGACAACAACGCGGGTTTGGAACTTGTATTCAACGTTCACCCACTTAAAGAAGATTCTTTTGCTGTTTTTTATTGTTTTTGTTGAGGACCGTTCATGTTTAAATGATTTAATCATGCCCCCAGTTCGTGTTACTCGAGTACATTAACCTATTGGGGTGTAAAGGTGTGTAAAAGGATTGATTAGTCAATCTTAAATATATATTATAGGCCCAATGCTCCCCGACTAGGATTCGAACCTAGAACCTTTTCGTTAACAGCGAATTGCTCTACCATTGAGCTATCGAGGAATGATATAGACACGTCGTGTATTTTATCAGGAAAAAAAGCGAAATCCAACCTACTTTGTCTTTATTTTTTCTTCAACCTGCTCAACCAATAACTGACCAGTTTCACCCATTCATATGGGCTAGTCAACAGTGAACGAATTCCGATCGTGACGAATTTCTTCTCTTGATAGGGCAGCTCCAGCTCTGGGAACTTCGCCTGAAGAACTTTTTCTAGAGTGGCATGCTCTTTTCCCGCTAACCAGAACCGGTGCAAAAGATAGCTCTGACGCCATCTTGATCGATCAACTTGATGAGAGACTTGAACTCGCATATCCGCAATTAACACTGCTTGCTCAGCTTGATTTAGAGTTCGCAGGCAGAGCTCATAATCCTCGGCGCCTAGGATGCTCCCGTCAGCAAGTAAAATCCCTAACTCTTCCGAAAAAACCTTTACCTGATCAGGATTTTTTCTATAACTGAGATTTGCTGAGTAGGCTGTTTCAGCTGGACTCATAAAGAAGTCATGATTGAATGGCTGATGATGGGCAAAACACCACCCGTACCGTTGGAGAGTAGTTTGCTGGTGGCCTTGAGCAGTAACTTTGACTCTTCCACCCAGAATGCGCGCACTAGGATACTTTTTCCAGGCCGTAGCATATCCAGTTAAAAAATCCGGACGTACACGCACATCATCATCCAAAAAAATGAGGTGGGTTGACCGAGCATGACCAGCACCTCTATTTCGAGCAAACGAAGGTCCTAACTTAGGTTCATGAAGAACTCTCAGATCTAAGCCTGCATATTTAGATTTAAGTTGGACCAGCTGAACTTCTTCCAGAGATGCTCTATTGAAGACTACCAGAACTTCAAAAAATCGGCTGGGATAATTTTGGCTGAGGAGTGAGTTCAACAGCTGTTGCAGCTGAGCTCCACCGTGAGCGCTGGGGATAATCAGCGAAAAACTGATGGTGACAGTTGTCACGATTAATCTAAGAAGTCTTGTAATCTTTTACGTTTACTTGGATGACGCAGTTTTCGCAGAGCTTTGGCCTCAATCTGACGAATTCGCTCACGAGTGACACCAAACTTTTGACCGACTTCTTCGAGCGTCATTGGCCGGGAACCATTCAAACCAAAACGCATCTTCAAAACTTTAGCCTCTCGATCGCTCAAAGCATTGAGCACTTCATCGACATTTTCTTTGAGCATCCGTTGACTAGTCGCTTCATATGGGGAGATCTGTGTGTCATCAGCGATAAAGTCGCCAAGGTAACTGTCGTCTTCGTCACCAATTGGAGTTTCGAGTGAAGTAGTTTTTTGAGAAATTTTTAAAATTTCACGAACGCGATCTGGCTCCATCTCCATCGCCTTACCAATTTCCTCTGGGGTCGGCTCGCGACCGAGATCTTGCATCAACTTGCGTGATGTTCTCATCAGCTTATTGATCGTCTCGACCATGTGAACCGGAATACGAATTGTCCGAGCTTGGTCAGCAATCGCCCGAGTAATAGCTTGGCGGATCCACCAAGTAGCGTAGGTAGAAAATTTAAAACCTTTGGTCCAGTCATACTTCTCGACTGCCCGGATTAAACCCTTATTTCCCTCTTGGATCAAATCAAGGAAGGTCATGCCGCGACCAATGTATTTTTTAGCAATGGAAACGACCAGACGTAAGTTGGATGACGTTAGCTTTTCTTTGGCCTTCTTGTCACCGGCTTCAGTGCGTTGAGCTAAGTCGATCTCTTGCTCACGAGTCAGCAACGGGATCCGGCCGATCTCTTTGAGATACATTCGGACTGGATCAGTACCGGCTTTCGACTCGATACTACTGGTTAAAAGATCAAGTTCGCGTTGGATGTCAGAAGGTTGCTCGTCCTTCACATCTTCAGACACAGACTCAAAAATATCAATGTTGTTCTTCAGCACTTGGTCATAAAGGTCATCAAGCTCTTCAGTATAGAGTTCTGGCTCGATAATAGTGTCTAAAATTTCTTCTTGGGTAATATAGCCGCGGCTAATTGCCCGCTGAGTCAAGGCTTCTAAGTCTGACTTGATGGCTGCCGGCATAATGTGCAAAGTTTGCTGATCCTGGGCAACCAAAGCTGGAGTATCTGTTAACACGACAGGATCAACTGTAACAGCCACAGCTGCCACTTTTACTTTAGGTGGCTTAACAGTTTTTTCGACCTTGGCAACTTTAGCTGAGGTTTTTTTGGGTGGGGTTGGTTCTTTTTTCATTGTCTCCACTGAGTTGTCGACTTGAGGTCGCGCAATGCAGTTAGTAACTTACAGGAATTGTAGAATTATACACAGCACGTGTCAAAAACATAGCCCATATTCAGCTTAAACCAAAAACAGCCCCCTCCGGAGCTGTTTTTTTAGACGAACTTTAAAGAGTATTAGTTCTTTAACGCGGCGTCGATAATCTGCTCAAAAGCACTTGCATCTTGTGCACCAACAATCGTCTTTTTATTGACGAAGAAGGTTGGTGTGCCAGATGCACCGACTTTCAAACCAAGTGCGGCGTCTGCCTCAATTGCTTTGTTAAACTTGCCTGATTTAATACAGTCAGTTAACTTGTTGCCATCCAAACCAACTTCCTTAGCCAGGTCTCCAAACTTCTTGGTTGCATCATCATTTGACAGAGATGCCCAGTCAGCTTGTTTGCCAAACAGTTGATCATGCATTGCTTCTTGCTTGCCTTGATCTCCACCGCAGCGAGCTGCATTAGCAGCCAGCTTTGCATTTGGGTGAAGCTGAGTCAACGGTTGATCTTTTAAGATGACCTTGAGCTTACCAGTATTGATGTACTTCTCTTTAATTGTTTTGTAAGCGGTCGTGTAGAAACGGGAACAGAAAGGACATTGATAGTCGGTAAACTCAACCATAGTGACCTTGGCATCATTTTTACCAATCACCCCAGCTGGGTCTTGCTGGATTGCTTTCCAGTCTGCATCTGCTAAATCAACAGCTGCTGGAGCGGCAGCGCCTGGGGCTGCTGCACCTGGAGCAGCGGCAGCGGCTTGAGCAGTTGGAGTACCAGCTGCGTAGCCCGATTTCAACATCGTATTCTCACGCCACATTGCACCGGTTAAGAAACCAACAATTAAGAGTGAAGCCCCTAAAAAAAGTAAGCCGGCGTTGTTATTAACGAAGTCGAGCATTGCCGCTAATGAGTAAGGAGAAGTTGATTCTCCAATTACAGATCTTGGTTGTGCTTCGATAACCTCATTTATTCCTCTAACCATACATTCCTTTCATATACGTTTACGTTCGGGTGTTACGATACTATGTATACGATAGAGAGTCAGTGAACGCAAGATGTGCTCTTCACCCCCTCACCTTCTCTTACACTTGACCACGTAACAGCATCGTATCTACCACTCGTTTGACGGCATTCATATACGTTGACATCCGACCAGAAGCGCTGGTTTTCTGGTGCATTTCCCACATCTGATCAAATGCAGTATTCATTAAAGGTTGTAACTTATTGATCACTTCCTGATGTGTCCAAGAGTACCCCTGCAAATTTTGGACCCACTCAAAGTAAGACGTCGAGACTCCGCCTGCATTCGCTAAGATATCTGGAACAACGAATACTCCACGCTCAAATAAAACTTGGTCTGCTTCAGGGGTAGTTGGGCCATTGGCCATCTCAATAATCGCTCTGGCTTTAATCTTACTGGCATTTTGGGCGGTCACCACACTTTCCAAAGCGGCAGGCACCAGAATATCAACGTCGAGCTCAAGCAGAGCTTCATTGGATATTTGCTCCATATGTTCAGTTGGCAAAGCCCCATTTTTTTTCTTATAGTCCAACACTTCAGCTGGGGTAAAGCCATTTGGAGTGTAAACTCCACCTTTAGAGTCAGAAACTGCAACGACTGAGTAGCCGAGTCGATGCGCATGAAACGCAAACCAATATCCCACATTTCCGAATCCTTGAATTGCAACTCTGAGCTTCTTTTTTGGCGTATCAGCAAACAGTGACTGCGCTAAGCGTTCCATCACAAACACGCCTCCTAGGCCAGTTGCTTCTTCGCGACCTTCTGATCCACCCAA